>ENA-UOTX01000863-UOTX01000863.1-compost-metagenome-genome-assembly--contig:-NODE-863-length-28421-cov-5.344023_pt1 | contig 28421 bp, 17 predicted proteins | sample MGYA00238143_ERZ746982 | MGnify/ENA primary metagenome ERZ746982 (study PRJEB28758, sample SAMN06268862) | compost metagenome | isolation source: single cell | place: USA: California, Emeryville, Joint... | reverse complement strand
AAGCATGTTTCCGTATGGACTTCCACCGAGCATGTTTCCGTATGGGTTGGCATAGCCAGCTTGGGTTTGAGGGACACCAGTCTGTCCGGCTTGGGCTTGAGGAGTGTTCTGGTTTTGTTGGTTGATCATGTTTTGGATTTGAGTGAAAATGTCATTTGGGTTGGCGGCGGCGTTATTCGCTGCTGGAGTTGAGGTGGTTGTGAGAGGTTGTTCAGTTTGAGCAGCGGTGGCTTGTGGTTGTTCGACAGCAGTAGTGGTAAGAGGTTGCTCAGTTTGAGCAGCAGTGGTTTGAACTGGAGCTGAAGTGGCTGCTAGAGTTTGGTCGGTGGTTTGAGGTTGTTGATTAGTTTGGTCGATGACTTGGGTAGTAGGGTCAGCCAACAATTGCGCAAGAATTTCAGGAGGGACAATTGTTCCATTTGGATAAGTGTAGACTGGGCTTTCCGCGTCTTGGGCCGATCTGAGCTTGAATCCGTAAGTGCCAGTCATCATGACAAAGCAAAGGGCTAATGCCAAAGCAATGGTTGCTTTACTCATTTTGGGTTGTTGTTGCTGTTGTTTTGTAGATTTGATTTGTTTAGTTGATATTTACAAAAGAAATCATGAGGCTTAAATAGTCGAGGGCATGAAATCTATTTTATGATGTAACGGGTAAAAAGAATATAATTTTCTCATCTTTCTGGAAATACTGAGCGAATTGGGATCGTTTTTTCTTGTTTAGAAAAATCAAAAAATCGTTTAAAAGTTAAAGATCAAATTAATCTCATTTTCGAAAAGTCCTAAACGGCTCATTGATTTATAGAACTCTGAACGCTAATTTGGTATCAGACGACGAGATTGGGATTGCATTAGAGATCTTTGAATTGCTGCAGGAAAAAAAGGAAGGGCTAAACGAGAATGAGTTCGCATCTTACATTTTGCTCAAGATTAGGACGAATACTCAATGAAAACTCACAATTAATTCAAGTATTGGCTCAAAAGACTGTGATTTTTGATACCATAAAAGCTATTTTCAGTTCTATACTAAATCCAAAGTCATCAGTATTGAGTTTCCGTGAGTCGTTCTTGACTCATTGTACTTTGAGGAGGCTTTTTTTTCTGCTAACGATAATTAGAAAATTTTCCAGTTTTATTTTTTCCCGTTACTTGATTTTCGAATCGAACAAAACTAATTTTCTCAGGCATATCCCAGATTTTCTTTTGATAAACTCATGGATAAGTGGCTGCTGAAGTTCAATGCTCAGCCAGAGAAATGATGATCGATTTGTGGTCACTTTGGGTTCTATTGCTCTCGGTACGCGAGTAGGCCTGTAAATGGAAAATAATTGAATGAGAGAACGAAAATAGATCGAGTTCTCCGGTTTGAACAGCGGTTTCGAAGACAATGAATTATTAATCTGTTTACGGTATACTTCTCATCGGCAGTGGTCTGTAATGACTGCAATAAAGTGTATGTGAGTCTTCAAACTACCATCTTGGCAAATCGTTCCAAAGTTCCCACATCTGCTCAGCAGCCAACGAGTTTAACAGGAAGACTTATTTGGAAGAAAAATGGCTGAGTTTGTACGCTTCTGCTTAGGAAAGTGGTGAAAAAGACGGATTTATTAAGGCATCACTAACTTTTCCAGTATCCTTTGGTTAATTGAATGTTTTCTCGGATTGATGCTTTGAGGCAAGCAATCGTCTGAAATGCATATTTTGTGCCATGTGTTGGTTTGATACTTGCAATAATCGTGTATGTAATTTTATAAAATCTATTTTCTTCAGTGTGCTGGACTCTAACTTCATAAAGCTTGCTTGGACAAGAGTTCTCTATGTCACTTTTTTCTTTAACACCAGTAAACTAAATTAATAATGTCAATGACATCAAGTGAGAGTATTGGACTTGCCGGCTCTCACCGAATATGCCATTGATCCATTTGTTGTATTTGGATCCCAGGATATCTAGTCCAAAGAAATTGAAACAAATTTTTCATTACTGAATATCTGAAGAGGTGTAAGGCGGGCTGGCTAGATCGAACAGAGCACATTTAATTATTTCCAAAATATTTATTGCCACCGTGGTTAGGAACTACCCGAGTTTCACAGTGGTAACAAGTGACAAGTTTTTCAGCTTCAAAGAATACGCAGATCTTAATAATTTCATAAGATTAGTGTCTACACTCATAATATAGAATAAATTAAATATAACTCTTCCAACACAGAAGATACCATTAATATATTTGAATGCTGTCATCCCTCTACTCATTCAAATTGATCCAGCCCATCCAAGACCGCATTGTCGCACTCGCGAAATGTAGCTGATTTTCCTCTCATTAGATATTTAACCTCTCACCACATATAGGTGATGGCAAGAAACCGAACCTCATCTGTGCGACGCTGGGCGGAAAACTATTTGTTCATACTCCTCATGAGGAGAAAGAGAATCTCAATCTGGGTGTACAACAAGAAGAGTATGAAAGGACCATTGCTACGCGCCTCGCTTACATTTCAAAATTTTTTGTAGCATCAAATTCCTGAATTTGAACAAAGAAGTCACAGCCATCACCCAGGGGCCCCTCCTGGACACCAGCAGCAAAGAAATACTACTCATAGGATCAAAGAATACCTTGGTTGCTTATGGTATTGCTTTTATTCGTTGTGATAACATGAAATATGAAATTAACCGATTAGACGTGGAGAAGAACTCAGATATTTTCTATAAAGACATTCCTGATGGAGTCAACTCATTGGTGTTCGGCTATATCAGAAATAATCCAAAGCCTTTGATCATCGTTGGAGGGAATTGCTCGATTCAGGCAAGAAATCTTTTCGGTCTAAGGCCAGATATAAATCATAAGAGCATGTTTTTCTCAACTCAATGATTCTCTTCGGCTTCAAAGGAGCTAATTATGATTTCATGAATAGGGTTTTGATCAACATGGCAACGAGAAGTTCTGGACTGTGACAGGTGATAACGTCAGCGCGATGTGCTTTTGCGATATTGATGGAGTGAGCAGCTCGCTTTGAAGTTGTAATTGTGAACAAATAATTAGGACTCGTTTGATGAACTGCTGGTTGGAAGTGAAGATTACGCAATCAGAGCCTTTAAGCAAGAGGAAATATTCGTCGAGATCACGGAAGCAGGAAAAGTCATCAGCCTTGTCAATTTGAAGACAGGCTGCTTCGCGTAAACACCTCCTAGAAAGGCTCTGGTTTCCTAAATTTGGCGTTTTCTCCAGATACGCATTAGATAATGGTACTGTTGGCGTTTACAGAGGAGACAAAAGACAGTGGAGAGCAAAAACAAAACAGAAATTTAACTCTATGGTCGGGTACAACTCAGAAGGCGGTGCAAACTCATGCCTTATCGTCGCTTGGAGCAATGGAAAAATCGAAGTTAGAAGCGATACTACTGGAGAAGTTCTTTTCAAAATGAATCTCGGGTCTGAAATCGTCCAATTGCTGAAAGGAGATTATCGTATGGATAATACCACTCAAATTATCGTTGTGTGCAATGACGGCTATGGTAAACAAAAACTATCCATTGGAATAAGACTAACTTGACCGTTAGTACGTGGCTATTCATTTAATTATGACTTAAGAGGACTTGGTGCCGACGGCGACCAGACAAAACAACAGGCCAAGCAATCAGAGCTCATCTTTCAGGAGCTGTTAAAGAAAAAGAATGTAATTTTATAGCAATTTGTGCCTTTTATCATATCCTTACTAATTTAGGAACTCGTCCTGGAGTATACTTCTTTAATCGAAGGGCAAAAAGGCAAGAAGAAGACAACCGGAACTGAAAGCACGCTTGTTCCAAAAAACACTAAGCTCAGCTCGTTATTCCGTCACAATCCTCAAAAGAAATATCCTGAACTGTACTTCCACACGAATTCGGGTAGTGGGGCTATCATCAAATCAGTGCTCATCTTAGCTGAGCAAATTTTCTCAGGAGAGAGCTCCTTAGTGTAATATAAATAGTGTAGATATCATCATCATTGAGAATCATAGGTCACCACCTGAGCCAACGAGTTTTCTACATTTCCCACTCATCCTTGAGAAGAATGTTTCTGTTACTCTTAACATAAAAGCTCTTGTTGGAACTAGCGGCAACAGCACTCAGTATCAAGTTTTCGAATTCCAGAAGAAACTTCCTCGCTTTGCGAATTTCTTCATGGTAAAAGACCTGCCATCTGTCGGAATTCAAGTGCCTAAATCTCATGTGACTTTCGTCCTTCGTGAGAGAATTCCTCGAGTAATCCTATCTATTTGCAATGGCTCATGCCAACAAAATAATAGTTTGTGAAATGGCTGGATGGTAGTTTTATTATCGATGAATCAAAGATTGATGAACTGGAGAAGCAAGAATATCTGAAACTAGCTTTCGTAAATTTGAGAGAGGGCAAACCTCTGCAAATTGAAGTCGCTCAAGATACTGGAAGAGTTAGAATTTTGACGGATAATATGGAGACAGCAGGGGATCTTGTTCAGGATTTGTGTCTCTTTATGGACATCCAAACTGACATCCCTTCCGTGGCAGAATTCCCATTCGAAATGGAGAATCTGAAGGAGATCCTTTCCAATATTAACAATTATAATGAGATTAGAATGAGACTTACTGCTGATATGGCAGATTCCATCAAGAACGCTAAAACCTTTGTCGTGAAAGCTGAAGACGCTCGAATTCTATCCCAAATGTACTGGAAATGCTCAAAATTACTTTTGTTAACTTGTGGTGTATGATTAGGGGCGCCATGAAGAAAATGTATAGCAACTTATTCGTTGAAAACAGAAACCTGATCGCTGAGCTGGTGAAGAGGAATAATAATCACGAGGCATTGCTAGCAGAACTAAAGAAAGTGAATAATTACATTAACAAAGCTGCAAATTTACGCTGTAATATTTTTGTTGGGAGCATCCAAATGAATTATTTCGATAATAGATGGTACACCGAAGAAAGAAATTGTTACTCTGTGCAGACAAGCCATTAAGGTCAATAATGTTTTTGCTTTAGTCCAGGTAAAAATGGCCATTAGCGCTTCTAGTCGCTTATAATTATAATTAGATCATTCAGACGGGCAAGGAATAATCTGTTAAGGCTTACGAAGGGAAAAGTTGGATTTTATCATTATTTGCGTTCTTTTCCGTAATGTAGAGCAATAAATAGAGTTCATAGAAAATAAGTGCATATAAGAAATTAAAAACGAGATAGACTCCAAATTCGAAACGGATTTCAAAGAAAAGTTAATGTGAACACAGTTGAGTTTCTATGTTACAACAGAAGTAGATTTATAGATGAAGGGAAAGGGACCAGCTCATTCCAAAAATGTTAAAATATTAGTGTCGGAATTCATGATGAATTTGACTTAACAGATATATGTTCTTTTTGTAAAATTTAATATTTCATTGTTGTTTCACCAAATTTCTCCTCAAATATGATATATACCACGAGTCCGAGGATTCATTTCTCTTTGCATTGAATTTTGAATTTCAATGAGGATACATTTTAAATTTCATAATGATTGGACCTGCAATCAGTCGTCGTCGAGAAAGAGCGCTCTGTATAACCTAGCGTGAAAGAGAAAGTGATATCTATCCAGAATAAGCCAATTTTTACCAAAAAGCTACACTAATACATTGGATATGGAAACTTTCACAATCATATTTTCTGTCAGTAGACACTTTAATTTCTTCTTCATCCCTCGACCAACCGAGAGTTCATAAAAAAGTCGTACACTTAGAGGCCTAATATGTAGAGATCGCTTACAGGAATGCTTTTATCTTTCGTAAAAAATGACTTTGTGTTTCAATGTACATTCGCTCAATCATAAGCTAATTGAGGTCTACCTCATAGCCATAATGATGGATTGCATCTAAAATGCCACACTGCGAGATATATAAATCGTCTACAAACTATTTTTGCCTCATTTATTAATCACGTGAATCTAATTAAGACAAGTTTTATAACTCCAGATTCTTTGCCAAAGAACCCTGGAGCTGCCACACCAGAACTGATAAACAAATTTAATCAATTTAAATTAATTAAACCAATCTGATCAAATACACAAATAAAAGCGCGTCAAAAAAAGCTCAAGACGACAATGATGTACGGAATTGGCAATAGTTATACAGAGAAAAGCGTAACCTTTACAACACGAATATGATGGCTTAACCTCTCAACGCAAATAGATTAAGGCCTATAAAAATGGAGACAGCTCTGTTCATTTTATCCTCAAATTGAAGCAGAATTATAAACGAGATGAAGTTTTGGAAGAAATTTGCACAAATTTAGGAATTTCGCGCAAGAAGACCCTGAGGTTTTTCAATGTTCAAGGTGTCGAGATGTCAATTGAAGAACTTGACTACATCAATGATGGGGAAACTCTTCATATTTCACAAGGTTCATTATCGTCTCAGTTCATGACATATGCTTTCTCAACCATAGGCGAGGATTTTGACCAGCTCTCGAGTTTTTCAGAGTACGAGATCGAGAAACTCCTCGGACAAGGCGGATTCGGGAAAGTTATGCTCGCAACTCATCGTGAAACGAAAGAAAAAGTCGCGATTAAGATAATTCACGCAAGCAAGTTCGGTAAGGACACCCATTTTTCTTCCTAAGACATCATTTGTCTTAATTTTCTAGGCACTGCTCAAGATGTCGATATGATTTTTTCCGAAATGGAGACGTTAAAAGCTCTACAGCACGAACACATCGTCAAGATATTCAAATGGTTTAGCTTGAAGAACTCTCAGTTCGCATACGTGATGGAGTATATGGAAGGAGGCGAACTGTTTGACGTGGTGAGAGAAAAACAGCGGATTCCTGAAGATGAAGCCAGAGACTATTTCACACAAATTGTAGAAGCAATTGGCTACTGCCATAGAAAGCGGATGATTCACAGAGACTTGAAATTAGAGAATATTCTGTTAGTGTCAAAGGAAAGCAGGGACATAAAGGTAATTAATTTCTTGATCACGTTAACGATAGCTAATGATACCTATTATACATGAAGATCGTCGATTTTGGCGTCGCGGGAATAGCGACAAATATGACTATTAACGAGGAGGCTGGATCTCTAAAATATATGCCGCCTGAAGTCCTGAGCGGAAAAGATAAAACCGTAACTCCGGCAATTGATATTTGGGCTATCGGTTGCATACTTTTCGCAATGGTCTGTGGAGAGCTGCCATTCAACGGCGCAACTAATAAAGAGGTTAAACACAAGATAATTGAAGGGAAATACGCATTTCCTTCAGCCGTAGAGAAACAGTTGAGCCCTGAAATCAAGGACCTTATCGCGAAGATCTTGGTCGTTGACCCTGAAGAAAGATACAAAATCACCGATATTGAGAGGCATTATTGGTTTCTCGGAGAGAAGATGATGTAATAAAGAATCAAATTTTTTCCCCAATAGATTTGCTGATTTATTTATTTTGTGGTTTTAGTGTACCAGAAGAGGTCAAGCAAGAAGTAGTAGAGCAACCGAAAAAGTTAACACTCAAAGATATCTCAAGAAACTGGAATTCAGAGAGCTCTAAGCGTACACCTAGCAATGGACATCCTTCAGCAATGGCTGGCATCAAGAAGAGGGGCTCTGTACTCGTGATAGATGATTCCGGTAAACATTCACCTAGCAGTGGAACGACAAAAGTGAGTTCGCATCAAAACGGATATCAAGATTCTTTGTCTCCACTCAAGAGAAAAGCAGCTACAGAACACAAACTGTTTGATCCGAAACAATGGAAAAGAGGATCTCCGCTGCTACCGAACTCTAAAAAATAGTCTGAAATATAGTTTTCCATATCTGTTGTAGCTCCTATAAAGATAATCGTTCTCATATATAGATATATATCAGGTAGTGGTAGTAGAAAATCTAAATATGGGTTAGCTTTCTGCTAGATGTTCAAAATTCTGTCCATTATTAAGATTTGGCTTAAAAATAAAAATACCATCAGTAAGTTTAATTTTTTCACAAATAGATAGAATTAATGCTTTGACCAATTGAGCTTCGCCAAAAAAAACGAACAGCTTATCTCTTTTAGATCTCTTTTGAAAAGATTATTATTTCTGAGCATGGCGATTTATGAATAAAATTTAAGCATCCCACTTCCATGAGACAAAATCTCTATTGTGACCTGAGCGGTTTGGCAGATGCTTTCAAATTCGACGACACACGTCATTTTATTACAATTTTGTTTTTTAATAATCACTTCTTCTTTCCTAAAAGAAGAGTTTCTAATCTTTACCATCAGAAATACCGTCAACACATGCATTAAAGTAATTGACAGAATAATATACATAGGTATTTATCCACTCATTTATTTAGGCCTATAACTTCCCTTGGTTTTTTATGCTTTCTTTGCCAATCCAGCCGATTGGATCTCCTTGGTTTTTTGCTTGATTGCGTACTCTTCATAGTATTCATTCAGCAGCTTAACAAAATAAATCAGCACAAAAATTGAAATCTACAATCAGATACCACAACGATGTCTCTAAAACCACCTCTCTGCGCGAGAGCCTTAGGAGTTCGTCCCACCTACGAAACTTTTTAGAGTTTTCTCAAGGAAATCTAGATACAATATCCGTCGCCTGGAAATCAGCTCCTTTCTCCAATAGAAATTCCGCAATCGCATAATATCCTCGTTTACAAGCCCAATGTAATGGTGTTTCTCTCACCTATAGTAGATTAATCTCATTCTCTGAAACATTTCAAATTCAACTTACCCCATCTCTCAGATTCATCAGTGAGCGGTCAGCCATCAGCATCAAAGTAACTTCGTTTAGATTTCCGACCTTCACAGCTTCTAAAAACTGCAATTGCTTCGGATCCAAGTTCGTTGGTTGCATTCTAAGCATTTCAGAATTCAACGTGCTCTTTTCTTCATCGATGGATTTGATATTTTGAAAATGCTTTCTTGCTAACTTCGACTCCGCGAAGAAGTCCCTTGGACTCTCTAAGTCTTCATCCTTTGCGGAGAACTTTCTATTGTTATAAGGAGATTGCTCATTCAATCTTTTATCTTTTAATGATGGTGGTTTCCCATGTCTGCGGTAACCATCGAAAGAGCCTCCTCCCTCTAAAATGATTGATCCGACTTTTCGAGCCGGGATTTTGTTTTTCAAATCTATCCGAAGGTCTTTCATCGAATTAAACCTGATTTCCGGATCAGCAAGGTAGTCGTAGTAGTAACGATTATAAAGAGTGACTTTGTTTTTAAACTTCATGAAATGAATGTCACTTATTTTGTCAATCGTTATCTCCTCATCTTCCTTACGTTTTGGCAGCTTTTTCCTCCTTCCATGTGCTGACATTGGGTGTTTAAGATGACTGCCCGTCTGTGAAGTTTCTTCCGTCATCTTGATTAGGGCGTTCACGTCAATAATTTCTGCGCCGTTGGTTTTTGTCAGCGATGCCATGGCTACTTTCCCTTTATTCTGCTGTTGCTGCAGCTGTTTCTTCTGCAAATTTTGGAGAGACTCGTTCCTGCTCATTGTTATTTTTCCGGTCTGTGGCCGCATCCTGCTAAAAGAGATTGAAGCTGATTTGAGATGAAACTTCTTTGGAGAATCTGGACCACTTTTTGGTTTTGGTTTCGTGTGCAGAGGCGCTGAAGTCTTGGCGAAAACCGGGGCATTGGAGCCGCTAATATTCAATGAAGGAGTTGGCGTGAGTCTAGAAACAGAGTTTTTTCGTTTCGTGTTGTCAGCTAAATATGAGAACTCTCCTCCTTCTTCCAACATTTTAGTCTTTTCTGCTTTTAAAGTGTTGTAGATATCGTAATCGATTATTGTTGCTATGTTTTTAGATTATTCAAAGTAAACGCTAATACATTACATTGTTTTTGAGAGAAATTTTGAAAGTATGGAGCCTTGGAGTTGGGAGAGAATGGTGAGTTTGCTGTATCTAATTTAGAGTGCTGTCCATCGCCTGTTTGAGGTCGAATTTGAGAAAATGAGCCTTCTCTTGCCAGCAAGTCGTCTATTGTCTCTCGAGTGGCCATAAGGCTACTCTTACGAGGTAGTCCCTCTTCAATATTAAACTTCATAAACGAATAGCGGTGGCTTTGGAGCTCGCCTCTTCCATAGTGTGAGGAGAGATTTTTAATGTCATTCGTTGAGGTGACGCTACTGGACTTTCTTAAAATGGCGGAATTTTTCATTTGCACCTTTGGGGCTGTGATGGGATGTTGTAGTCCTTTAAAATTTGGTGAGTTGTTGGAAAGGAAGATGGAGCTGACCTCGAGTGAAACTCCAATATAACTTTAATATAATTTTCCTTGTGAATTTATTATAGTACGTCCTACCAAAATTAAAGAAATGCCCTCAATTAAATAGAAGAACAGGAAACTGAATCCATGGAAAAAAAGCAAAGAACTTTTGTGCATTTTGAGAGAAATGCACTCTTCTTGATATGAGAGGACGAAATTTTCGTCGCTGGAAAGTGCGAACACATTCGTAAAAATATACATTGCGGTCACTGTCAATTTTTTGGTCATATACTTTTTCTCTTAATACGATGAAAGTGACTTTGGCTGCTTATTATTTGATCAGCTGAACCTACATAAAGCCTAGTAAATTCTCCTTGCTGTCATTAATACAATTTTAGGTCAATAGCCGTGCTTTACATGGCGAATCCAAAGTTAGTGTGTTCGAGATAGAGTAAAACAGAAATGGCATGGTTAATGAAATTGATGTTACAATCGAAACATCATTAGCAATTAAAGTTTTTGTCTAAATGATGGATACTCAGTTATTTAAGAGTTCCGCATTCGAATTGACTCGGCGACTATGTATATCTGCAAAGAATATGTAAATTATTCATCAAACTTTGTCTTAAAAAATTATTTGTAAGCCTGAAAGAAATAGTTTATGCTAATTCGATTCCCAAAGTAAAATATCAAGCGAGATTTTCTCAGTGATATACATTATCAGGTTTCAACATTGCTGGTTTGGGTGGATAATTATTTGAAGCTGAGAATATGAGAGAATGAGAGAGTCGAGGCGTTTAATTTCTCTAGAGCGAGATCTATCAACTCATGTGAAATGTATGATATGTGCCATTAAAATTAAAGCCCGCCGAAATAAAATCAGATGTTGAATCAAGATCAACACTTAAAAAATTCGTTAAATTTTTAGGAGAGGGACTCATTTTTCTCAAAGCTTTGAATTGAGTATTTATTAATGAGGTCAGCCCGAATCTCCTGTGAATGTGCTCTGTTCTTGTGGCTGAATGGCATTGGTTGAGGAGCTGCCGTCCTTTACAATTAGAAAATGAGAAGTTAGTGTTGAAAATATTTAAGAGTCTGGAATACAGCTAGTCTAATATCGTTTCCCTTAGCTCTTCGATCCGGTCTCAGGAAAGCGAGCAAGTTTGATGAATTCAGAAGAGAATTAGGGCCTAATGATTTTGCTCGATTTTCCCTTAGAATAGGAACTAAAAATGGTTTTCATCGTTTCCTATAATTAGAAGGCATTGACGGTGAGAAGATGAAAAGATGTAAGTTTTCTTCAAATTCATTGTCTTCGTAAATTATAAGAGAGTTGAAGAGGTATGACTAAGCTCTCTTTCCCCAGCAACGAACGCACGACTTTGGTAGCCATTTCATCATGCTTTGAGAGTATAATAATACAGCTATTCAAAATATCCTATAACAGGACCGATCCGGCGAATTTCTTCTTCAAGATACTAATGAAGACTCAAAGGAAGTTGACGCGTGGGATTTTTATTGTTCACTGGACTAATAGCTACTTTTAATCTATCTTTAATCAATTTATTCATTCGAATAAAATCATGAAAATGAATCTTATTTCAATTTGCTTTTTCGCATTGCTATCAGCATGTGCTGCAAGGACAGTTATTTGGGTCAATAATTCCAACATCACAGCTGGTGATGGCAGTGTAATAAACCCTTATACACATCTCAGCTCTGCATTCAGCTTTATAAGAAGAGTGTACTCACTCTCATATGAGACTGAAACTGACTTCGAAATCGTTTTACTCCCATCAAGACAACCATATGATGGCGCGGAGCTCAGATTTAACAAGAGTACAGAAATTTCTTTGATTATCAGCTCCAGAGGGCCGAACAATGAGGAAATTTTAGTCGATACTTGCACCGATTATCCAGCCCTTTCTTTCAATTATCCCATTCAGAATTGCAAACTTGTGATCTCTTGAACTTTGCAGTATATAACGTGAACTCAAACAGACAATACCCGAATTCTTACTTCGAGACTTACAGTCGTTCAACATCACGAGCTCGTGCTTTAAAATGGGAGTCTCTGATGAGTATGCTCTAAAACGAGCAAGCAGCTTCATCAACGCCAATCAAGTACAAGAAGTTAATATTAAATCAATTTCTATTGAAAGATTTTCTTCAGCTTATTCGCTGATTCAGCTGAAGAACAACTACAGCGATTACTCCAAAGTGAGCTTTGAGGATGTGTTCATCTCCAGCCAAGAAAAATCTCATGAGGAAGCTGCTCCGATATTTAACATGGACAATGCTATGGCTGCGAATAGTTCTTTTGTTGCTGGGAGAATTTCGCATCGGTTTTTTCGGCTCAAAGGTGAGTGAATTCGTTCATTGGAAAAGCATCTACTCGATCTCTAATTTCCAGGAAGCGAGCTTCTCTGGCATCCAAATCGCAGCTGAGAAAAGAAGCTTCTGTTCCTGGAGAAGTCAGACATACAATCAACGGAAAAAAAGGATGTAAGCCCTGTCCAACCGGAGAGTATTCTTTCGACGCTAACAGCACCTCTTGTAAACCGTGCCCAGTTGGTGTGAACTGCTCAGGGAGAGCGAATTTTGAGTTAAAGAAGGATACTGGAGGAGCAGTACTTTTACTTTGAGAAAACGACAGGAGCCGAGAAAACAGTGAATGAGGAGCGATATAGTCGATGTAAAGGCGGGTATGACTCGAAATGTGACACGGGTTTTGCTGGGCCGCTCTGCCATCAGTGCAACTACACAGAGGGCTACACGAGAACTGGATCTGAAATTGGTTTTGGCTGCGGGAAATGCACCGATCAGGCATGGAGACTCTATGCGAGCGGATTACTCTTCTTTTTGCTTTCTTGGGAATTGAGATCTATTTCATCCGAAAAGCAATTGAAACGAGCCAGTACGATGACGAAGCAGCTGCTATTGGCCAACATAATATCTATCGCCCAACCTTTGGACCATTCGTCAATTTAATCACGACTTATTTCCAGATTATTGCCATTATTTGCTCCTTTGACGTCAAAATCTTCACCTCTATCTTTACATTCGTCTCAGTTGTCGGAGAGCCTGCAGCAAACATTAATTTTTCTCTGGACTGCATTTTCCTGCGCTGGAACGTGAATCCTGATAACAAGGATCATTTTGCTGCTCCTAAGCCCTCTTCTCAAATACCTTGCTGTTATTTTATACTTTGTGGTGCAAGGGTTAAACAGAAGCAGAAAAATGATCATTGTTGTAAGTGGCAACCACAGATCATTAAAGCCCTCATTAGATACTTGAGTTGTCGCCAACTCGATCCCTACGATGAGACTGTATTTATCAAGGGAGATGAGTATTTCCAATGCAATACTGCTGACTACAACTCTTTTAAATACTGGGTTATCTACCCTGCTATTTTTTGTTTCTGTGTTTTTCCCTTGGTTCTCCTCAAGAACTTACATGCCAAGAAGCAGGAAAACAAACTAGATGATGAGTGGGTGCGAGGAACTTTGGGAGTGCTCTACAATGGACTGAAGAAAAATTCGTATTTTTGGGGGATTGTTGGGATTTACTGGAAGATTGGGTTGATTATAATTACAAAAATATACATCGTAAGCAACCCAGAGTTATTGGCTCCTTTTCTGATCGCTTGGTTCTACGTTTATAGACTTTTTCTCAACTACCAAAAGCCCTATCTATCGGGTCAGCTGTTCCAAGCAGAGAATTATGCTGTGAATGCATATTTAGTGACGATATTCTGCGCGTATTTCATGATCGGCAACGAAGAAAGAGACTATTTGATGGCATTCTATTTGGTATTGATTGTATTAGTGAATGTATATGCTGTCGGTTTCGTTCTGTTTGTTATTTTCATCATGACCAAGAGGAAAGCTATGGACAAATTCGAGAAGATCAAAGAAAGCAGGTTTTGGCAGTTTCTGGCAAGGCTATTTATTAGCAGAAGAAGAAAAAGTTCGGAAGGCGGTGAAGCTTTTGATTCGGCAATAGAATCTTTTATTGAAAATGCATCCAGGCATGCAGTCGATTACAAAACAATGGAAGACCCTGCTGTAGCTCGTAATGATAAAAGACACAGTAGTAGTGGTGATTATGTCTTGTAAGTTTTTGCTATTTTTTTCAAAAATCAAATTCAGAACGAAATGTAGGACATAAATCTATATACAAACCAACAATAAATGGAGAATTACATAGTCTATTTTCCCCGTACTGGTTTTTTCGATTTAAGAAAAGTTGAAAAATATCAAATGAGTTAAAATATCACACAAAAATTAAATAAATTGAATCTCCCAAGAATTTTACAACTCATTGAAAGAATATGTAGAACCCAACTGTAAATCCTTTGCGGAATCTCGTGCATGAGGATAGGTTCTTTTTTGTTTTTGCCTTCATTTTAGAATTTCAATTTGCGATATGATTCAAACTTTGATTGAGATCGTAAAGTTAACATTTGAAAATTAAAACACTGGAGCAGGAACTGGATGAAGAATGCCTAAAAAAATATTTGATCTTCATTGGAAGTCTATACAGTAGCCTCAGGTATTAACGGCTCAGCAAAATGTATAATTTGGGTTTAATTGCGTAAGACTTATGAGAATGTTTTTCCATCTCTAAAAATGAAATAAGATATTTTCTCATTGATCCATTGGTTTTGATAAAGCAGAGGAGAAATGCATTTCATTGATTACCAAGCACACTTATCGACAATGTAGAAACCATAGTAGGTTCAGATTCATCGCTTAATACTACATGGGTTTAAAGTCAATGAATTATTTTATTTAACAGCTCACAGATTGTGTTAATAAAAAAGGTTGCTTCGTGAAGTAACAGCTGACTAATTTAGTTATCCTCACTTAATAAAATAGTAATTAGTCTGAAGTAAAATGAATCCAATAAATCTGGTTTCACTTTATTTCCTCTTATTTCTCACTCTTTGCACCTCAAAGACGGTGTATTGGGTCAATAATGGCGCAAAGCAGGATGGAGATGGCAGCGAATCAAGCCCTTTTCTCCTCGTCAGCAAAGCAATCGAAAAAGTGCGAACAATGTACGACATCAGGCTGGATAATGATTTTGAAATTGTCCTCGAATCTGCGGGACTGCCTTATGAGGGCTGGGATCTCTTATTCGAGGAGAGCACACACCTTTTCTTGACCATCAGCTCCAGAGGACCAAAGAATAAAGACTTTTTAGAAGAAACCTGCAGCGACTATCCTATCCTTTCCTTAAAAGGGCAAGACCAGTTCAAATTTGCAAACCTAAACTCTCTTGCATTCCGCAATGTCTCTTTCATTTTCGATAACATTGTACCCGAGATCTGGATCCAAAACTTAGAAACATTCAATATTACGAATTCGTGCTTCAAAATGGGAGGCTCCCCGGAATATAGTTATTTAAGAAAATCCGAAAGCTTTGTAAACGCCATTGAAGTCAAATCTATAAACGTAAAGTCGCTATGGGTTGAAAGACAGTGGTCTGAGTATTCACTGATCCAAGTCGATAATCACAAAAATGAAAACTCTAAAGTGAGGTTTGAGGATATCGTGGTCTACAGTCAAGAAAAAACTCATGATGACTCGGCAGCAGCAATATTTGACTTTGAAAATTTGATGCCATTTCAGCATTCTTTCTTGGCTGAGAGAATAAGCATCGGGTTTTCAAATTCAAGTCACAGCGATTCTTTTCATTTGAAAAATGTTTTCTCACTTCTAAATTTTAATGAGGTGAGCTTCAATGGGATCCAAATAGCATCAAGCAACAAGGGGATTTTTGGAAACCTATTTCAACTCAAAAACCTCAACACCTTGAGCCTGACCGAGATCAATCTTAACATCATGGAAAAGAACATAGAGCCTAGTGACCTATTCTTGTTGAAGAATATCAACCAAATCGACATAAAGAAAGTTTCTATCACTAATTCAAGGCTTGAAAATACCACCGTCTTCCGATATTCGTATATCACTTATACTCAACAGGACGAAATCATATCTGACCTCACGATTGATGATTTGCATGTTTCGGAGTCGCTCTTCCAAAAAAGTTCTATCCTCTCAACTTCGCTGGTGAGCCCAAGCGTCAACGGACAGCTTTCTCTCTCAAACATCGAATTCGAAAATGTAAATTCGACAGGCTCCAACTTCATCCAGTTCTATGTCGAAAGGTCTCTGAATCCATTAGCAAATAAAGAAATAGACGCTAGGAACATTTCTCTCAGGAACTGCAGCTTTATCTCATCTAAAGTTTTGACTACACAATTCCATAATGATGTTACGCTGAAAAACATCTCTGGCATAGACGGCGATTATTGGTCAAAAAATTTTGAATGCTCTTTATTTGAGATAAGAGCGCTCAGAAAACTAGAGATAGCTGATGTCAGTTTTATGAGAAACGACCTTTTCGGATATTATGTCTTTTCGATTTATCCGTCTTATAAATTCGGCCTGTTCCATAATGGCACCTTCACTGATACTACTTTCAACAATTCAGGCGTTGTTACTTCCAATGACTTGTATGAAGATGAGACAACTGACTTAGCCTCTATCCTAGAATTTCAGGGAGTGACTGTCGATCAGATCCAAGTCAGAAACCAGGGTTCAAAAGCAGTTTTGAATTTTGATGGATTCGGCTTTTTCGTCACGAACTGTCATTTCAAGAGCATCAATATTAACTCTGGCGCGTTCATACTCTTTAAGGAAGTCGACGAAACCAAAGTCGTTCTTACTCTTGATGACCTTGAAAAAATACTTAATCAAACAACAAATGGGTCTTCGCATCTAGCTCGAATAAGAGATTATAACTCTGAGGCCCAAGTCGTTTACAAAGAGCAATCAAACGGGGTACTGCAGCAAAACCGCTTTGAAAATAATACCATTTGGAATGTTACGATTGTCAAAAGCGAAAACATCCTCTTGGGAATGGCTCCCTACGCTTACTCTCGCAATTTTATACTGGTAGTACACCCTGAGAAAAACGGTCCTACAAGTTTCTTCCTGAAAAATAACTCTATCAGAGAGGTAACGACTAGAAATAATTTCGTCGTGGTTATTCTGTGTGGATATGTGAAATTTTCAGATAACGACTTTTCGGTTGTTAATGGCAGTGGAGATATACTCGATGTGCAGGCGTTTATGAGCAAGCAAATCCTATCGATTGAAAGAAATACAGTAGATCGCCTTGTTGGTCCTCAATTTACTAAACTGGCCTCAAAAGATATGAAACTAATCACATTTGCGGACAACATCATTAATAATTCCATATTTGGATGGTATGGGTTGGAATTCGTGGTCCAGAGGACTCTACACTCTTTAGAGTTTCATGGAAACTCTTTTTCGAATATTTCTTTTGATACAGCCAAAGATGAACGTTTGATAGATGTGTTTGCTCAGCAAGGCAAACTCAATTTCTCTAATAATTCTATTCACGACGCCAAATTGCCGTACAAAGATTTGGAGAACGCGATTCATCATTCATCCATTTCTCTCGTTGTTAAAGAAGGAGAAATCTTGTTGGAGAGCTTTCATTTTGACTTTGAAGATGAGGATTCTCAAATTAAATATATTATCATTGAAGCACCGCAGCTTCTCTTGAAGGATTCGTCTATTTCCGTCGGGGGAGTAGTTACAGGGAAAAAATTACTGAATGTGTATTCAGACGATATTTTCATCCAAAACGTTGCTTTCTCGAGTACCGCACCAACAATTGAAAATATAACAGTATTGCATGTGGATTGCTTACATTCAGGACAACACCCAATTCAGTTGATTTTCGATCAGAATACCTTCTCCTTTAATCCAAATTCGTCGAACCAACTGATTACTTTTGGAAAATACATTCAACGGAATGCTAATCTTGACTTGACATTTACAGGTAACAATTTTAACGAGATAACCGAAATGCACTTCAAGGATGTTAAATTCTCCAAATTCATGATCCATGACAGTTCCCTGCAATCTACAAAGGCTGGAAAACCTCAAGATTGGCTCACATTCACCAATTGTAGTGGAAATGTTTCGATCCAAAATATTCTATTTACCGCACATGACAATGTCGGAATCAACTTTATTTCGATTAGGAGCAGCCCGCAGATCTCTTTGAGTACTTCTCAACTCAAAGTCGGAGCCCAGAGTGACGATCAAAGAATCGCTAAGCTTAATTCACTTCAAATCATCGACACTGACAGTGGTAACATTAGAATCGACGGCTTTTATCTCGCAAATTCATCACTTCTTTCTCCGAAACCAATGTTCTTGGTGGCTTCTCCTCAATATGCGGTCAATATGGTGTTGAACAATCTCCAAATCTCTAACTTGAGTCATCACTTTGATGTTCAGCGACCCTTGGTAGAAGTACCTGGCTTAAATGAAATTTCCTATGGTCTCGTAGACATTCAAAATCGTAATCAGATGAACTTGACTATTACAGACAGCCTATTCGAGAACATCATCATTCACAATCAAGGTGGGATCCTCCGTATTGTTTCAGATGGCAAATTAGATGTGAAGATTGTTAACACGTCGCTAAATAAAAACAGTCTAAGTCTTGGGACTGTGCTGAGCGTATTTTCGCTGGATAGAAATTCCCAGAAATCATATAGTCAGAAAGTCTCGATTAAAGACTCGAAGATTGTCGGTAACAAAGCAATCAATTCAGGAGGGGTCATCTCTCTTCAAAACACTGAATTAAATTTTGAAAACTCCACGTACTCAAACAACTCTGTAGATTTGGGTCCTTCCATTCTGCTAGATAAAGTCAAAGGATTTCAAACACTCTTGGACTCGAGCTCGCTGCGTCGCGAAGAGATCGGGCTTTCACCATATAGTTTCCTTTTTAAATACAGACGATATTTGGGCTATCAGCAGGTTAAAATTGAATACTTAGAGCTGGTCGATGGCGTTGGGGTGTCTATTTATGATGTCACCTCATATGAGCTGAATTTCGTGGAGATACAAATCCTGGATGAGAGTGGAAGACCATTTGATGTACCTCTAGGTTCTTCATTGAAAATAATTACGACTGATGACTCTATCACCAGCAGTTGCAACAGAAGTCTCTGCAGTACAAACAACATCTCCACCATTATTGGAGGGTATGCCGGAGACACAGAGACTCTCAAATTCAAGTACCAGGCGAGCTATTTTGAAATTTCAACAACTATCATTGTGCAATTTAGAGACTGCGTTACTGGAGAAGTCCGAAACACAATAAATCAGAAAAAAGGATGCAAGCCCTGCCCGACTGGAGAGTACTCCTTTGACCCCAACAGTACTTCTTGCATGCCATGCCCTGCTGGGGTGAAGTGCACAGGAAGGGATAGCTTTGAATTAGAACTAGGATACTGGAGAAACAGCACCATCTCTGATATAGTAATCCCATGTGATAAAATCAAACTCGGGAACGTTAGTCGCTGTAGTGGCGGATACAACTCGACCTGTAAGGCTGGGTTCACAGGGCCAATGTGTCATCAGTGTGACTTCAAGAATGAGTATGTTAGGGCTGGATCCGATACAGACTTTAGCTGTGGGAAGTGCCCTCAGTCAAATTGGAGACTCTATCTGTCTGGATTTCTCTTTTTTATGGCGTTCCTGGGAATAGAAATCTATCTTATTTCATCTGCAATAAAAACAGGACGATATTATTACGAAGCAGCATTGAACGGTCAAGCCGATGATTATCAGGCTGTTGGCCCTTTTCTCGGTCTTATCACGACCTATTTCCAAATTGTGACGATCATTTGCTCTTTCGATGTCAAGCTATTCACCTATTTCTTTAGATTTGTCTCGATCGTCGGTGAGCCTCAAGTTAACATCTTTTTCTCTGTGGACTGCCTTCTACTGCGTTGGAATGTAAACCCTGAGGATTTGCTCAGAATAAGGATCATTTTGTTGCTCCTGAGTCCTGTACTGAAATACCTCGCTGTTATTATCTACTGTGTGATTAAAGGGTTAAACCGAACCCGAAAAATGATCCTTGGAGCAACTGGTCTCACTTTATTCCTCCTAGAGCAGCCTCAGGTTATCACAGTCCTTATCGGATACTTGACTTGCCGTAAGCTTGATCCTTATGATGCTACGACCTTCGTCAAAGGAAATGAATATTTTCAATGCGATACGGCGGAGTATAACACTTTTAAATACTGGGTGGTCTATCCAGCTGCTCTTTTCTTCTGTCTTTTTCCTTTAGTTCTCCTCTGGATTCTGTACAGAAAAAAGAAGCAAGAGAAACTTGATGATGAGTGGGTTCGGGTTACTTTGGGGCTATTATACAACGGACTCGACAAAAAGTCGTATTTCTGGGGGATTGTTAATGATTACGCGAAGATAGGACTGATCGTCATCACGAAAATCTATATTATAAACAACCCGGAACTACTGGCTCCTTTGCTCATCGCTTGGCTCTATCTCTACAGACTTTACTTGGCATACCAAAAGCCCTATCTGTCACATCAGCTCTATCAAGCAGAGAATTATGCTGTGAATTCTTATTTGGTAACGATATTCTGTGCATACTTCATGATAGGGAATGAAGAGAAATATTATTTGATAGCATTTTATCTGCTATTGGTTGTGCTAGCAAATGCTTATGCGGTTGGTTATGTGATGTTTGTTGTCTTCATCATCTCGAAGAAGATGGCCAAGGATGAATATGTGAAGATAAAGAAAAGTAAATTCTGGCAGCTCATAGCGAGACTATTTTTCTTCCGAAAGAGAAAAAGGAAGGAAGAAGAAAGACCTAAATTTAATTCCAAAGGGATTATTTCCTCGATGTTTGACGAAGAACCTGGAAATGGAAGTGATTATAGAAAAATGGATGATTCTCAAGTCGAAGAAAGCGAAGAAGAAGCAAAGAGTAACAGTAGAGCAGCTTCAACGAACGATAAGGCAAATTCGGGTATCTATACATTGTGACCGTTTTATTCTTGCTATTATAAATATGGTTAAGCGGTTTCATAACTATTATCCAAAGGAGAAAGAAGAGTGATTCGTAAAAAATTTATATGAAAAAAAGTAAAAAGCATACTTTCAATTTGCATAAGTTACATGTTGCTTGTTTCGAAAAGCACATACATGTAATTAACTAATCAGCTGATAACTTCAAAGCAGACTCAGTTGGCATAGGTCATTTTCGTCGGTTACGATAAGACTAGCTTCAGCAAGATCGTACCTTAGAAACACAATTGACTGGTTTCAAAAGAAGCATAGAGTTGAGTATGTAAGAGAGGTTGTAGATTCAAGGTGAAAACTAGACCTTAATGATTCCTGGGTTGTACCAGTATGGTGTAAAAAATGGTTGGTTGCACCAAAAAAAAAAAAGCGGCCCCAAATTAGAGGTGATTATGAATCATGCTGTTTTGGTTCTTCTCTCGCTCGTTTATTTCATACGGCCCGGCTCGACACAGCTTCATAGACATCTTTCTCAGCTGATAATTGATTATAGAAGAAAGCAACAAAACTGGAATGGTCTTTAGCCCAAGATAGACCGCATAGACCAAAGCCTATCACTCAGTGTGTCATTTGAAAGATGACTATTTCAAATTTTCATTATTTATTGTGACCCTTGATCTAATTCATCATCAATAAGAGATCGGTCACTGTTTAACTTAGGACTATTCGTATTTTATGGAATGACTGTATGCAGAAGGTCTCTTGTGTGATCAAGAGGCCGTTAAGTCGCATTACGCGCCAAGTCTTGGTGCCAATTTTAACTAATTGAATGTTCGATTGTAACGTAATGGCGGGACTGTAGCAATAAAAATTTATCTGTTAGCTAACGAACTCAGCGGATTTATAATTCCGCGAGCAACTTAAAATAAATAATTAACCAACTACACAACAAATCCATAACCGATCTAGCTGTAAAAATGGACTATATTACCCCTATCAAAGAAAAGAGCCAATCCAACTGGAGAGAAGATAAAAATGAAGGAAATTCACTCTCAACAAACTTAAATACTCCCAAAACTAGAACAATATGCGAGATTGATCAGAACATTAATCATGACAACAGCTCAACGGAACTAGTGGGAAAACCTCGTTTCAGCCCAACGAAATCATCTTTAAATTCAGTCCTACAAGCTGAAAACTCTGTTAAAGAACTCGAACAATGCATCTCAGCCTTAATCGAAAAAATGGCTGCTGAACGTAACCATCTCATTCAACTTGGAGTCATTCGAAAGCAATCAGCGGGTAGTGTTCCCATTACTGCTGAGAAACCGAGTCCTACAAATAAATCTCGGACTCCAGAATACTCTAACAAATTCAGAAACCAAGAGAACATAGATCCCTCTCAGAAAGAACTCAATACACCGACGACTTACCTATCTAACATCAGAACGGTCAAAACTCCACAACACTCTCATTCCAAGCAAACCCATCAAAAATCCGCTGCAAGCACTATCAGATCTCTAGATAAAACCTTTGCTGAAACCGTCTCCCAATATACTACGAGCCAGAAGAGGACTACACGTCTCGATCTGGAAAATAATACTCAAAGCCATCAGATAAGTAGTTATCTCCCTCCTCGACATTCTGACAGTAACTTTGCTGAGACTATCAAACCTAAAGCGCTTGTTCCTACTGTCCAAGCTGAGAAGGTGGCAAAGCCTGCCACAGTATATGATTTAATCTCTATAGACAGAGCGCATTTTGACTTTGGAACAACATTACCAGGCCAAATTTTCGAAGAGGCTCTTACACTTGTTAACAAGTCAAAGGAGAAATTAATAGTCGCTATAGAACTTGATTGTTTGAACCCTGAGCTCAAGAACGCTGATGAATATACATTCGCTCTTCGTCAGAAGCTTTCCAGGGACTATAACCACAGACATTTCGTGGTTATGCCGCCTGAGTCAAGAACTACTTTCATGTTAGCATTAAAATCACCGAGTTTGAAAATCAAAGAGCAAATTCGTAGCGAAACCAAATTTTCAATTCAAGGAGTTGATGGATATCTCCTCGCGACTGCGGAGACAAAGCAAGTTATTCCAAAATTATCCTGTCCAAAAGAATTATACGACGCAACTCTGCGTCTTAATGTAATAAAGTTGGCAGTCAAAAGAAATAAGAAATTTGAGACAAGGATTCCATTCGATAATAAGAGCAATATTCCATTGACTCTCAGTTTTGATTTTTTCAAGACAAAAGATTGCAACGAGCTTGTTCCTTTTGAGTGCCGCTGCTACCCATCGTCAATGACCATCGAGCCTAACTCTTCTGGGTCCGTTAGCGTTGTTCTGAGTCCTACTAACGAGTTGTATCAACCAGAGGGTAACAAGACACAATGCAAAGCTTTCACTAAAATCTTGATGGCTAAAGTCAGAAACACAGGCCTCACTTACACATTTGTTCTCAGTATGGAAATTTATTAATTATGAACGAGAAATGGATGCTCACTTTCTCCGTTCCGACAAAAAGAGAATATGAATGACCAGCAAAAGTGGAACTGAGGAAAGTCATCTATATCTATTCAGAACATCAAAAATTTATTCTATCCGCAAAAAAGTTTCAACAAATTTGAAATCCGATACATATATCAATACATCAATACATATTTTCAATTTATTCCAGGCGCGGTGCACTGTGAATGCATATTTTATATAGTACATTTCATTTTTTTCTTTTAAATATTGGTAATCTGGTAGGACAAGTTGAAATTTAATGAAAGGTTGCAACTCATATAAAAAAGTCGCAATTAGTCTGATATTAACTCTAGAAGAGGCCCAAAGGATGTGTTTGGAACAGATTTTTCGGCTGAAAGGCTTCTATTTAAAGGAACAAATAGTTATTTTGATTTGATAACGAATCCGCCTCATTAGCAAATCAAATTTGTTGGACTGTTCAAATTCAAAATTTTGGGTGATAAATAAACTCGAAATATCAGCTCATCCAGGATATCATAAGACCTGTACATCTAAGCACATCTGAGAAGATCTAACTATGCGGAGTAACCCGATTTTCCAAAAACTTATTGAGATGGCTGCCAACCCAACACACCAAAAGAATCTGAAAGAACAAATCTTCACGAAAATCACTGAATCAATCAACCGCGAGAGAATGAGATTCGGGATTTTGCCTCTACGACCAGACCATGGCGGAACCTATGCTCTTCAGGACATCATGATGAGGGCTCCTGACCTCAACACTGCTACTGAAAACTTCGATTCATATTTCAGTTCATCTTTCAAACCTCAAAAATACCTGTACCAGCCTTACGACACAGCGATGCTCTTGGGCACTCAGAACAAACTTTTCGAGACAGCTATCACTGACTACAACATTCAGGAGAAGCTGCTTCTGTTTTTCGATATGATATTCGCTTCTCATCGAGACGAGTTTTTAAATAAGCAGTTCACAAGTATAGCGTTCGAAGCAGTCTGGAGCTTCGACCGAATTAAGCTACTTGTATTGTTGACTCAGCAGGTGCTCTCCGTCGAAACCGTCTCGAGAGATAGCGCTGGGGATTTCAGAATACAAGGATATATTCATAATCCCTCCTTGCTCTTATATGGCATCAAATTGGTGGATGCGAGTGGTAGAGAATTCTGCGTTGGGTCGAATAGGATATCGATTTCAAATGACCGCTCGAGATTCCAGATAGATTTCCCTAATTACTTGGTCCGAGGCCTTGATTTGCAGTGTGCCAGACCTCCTATCCTTGAATTCTACCATCTAAATGACAACGGAAATTTCCTGTCTAGCCAGAGCTTGGACCTGATGAGTGGAGTATTTGGAGTCCTTCGTGCAAACGTGCAACTGGTTTACTGCATGCCGTTTGTGTTTTCTCAAGCTGCTGCTGCTGACCACAGGTCAGAGCAAGAGCTTGTTCCAGAAACTGTCTCAAGACGAAGAGACAGCCGCTTCTTTGAGGCGGAAGATACGAATTTCTATCAGAACCAAAGAAGTCAAGCGATGGATATTTCAGGGATGTCGAGTAATAACAGAGGAAACATGAATCGTAGAGGATTGCAAGAAAGGCAGCTAACGAGAGCAAGAACGAGCCTATGGAATTCCCCAGGCTTGCAATTCGGTAGAACAAAGGACAAGAGATCGACTTGGTACAAAAATCGCTCAAATAGCCCTCGCAACGATCGCATGCTTCAAGAAGATGAGAGTTTTACCATGAGAACTCGGTATCCATTATTTACGAATTTTTCTCCTGCAAATAACAATAATCCGCGTTTCCGCGAGAGTTCTATTCGAATGGTGGCTGAAACTGACCTATCTATGAATACGAGCTTTTCCGTGTCCCAGGGTTTGATGAGTGAGCTCAGAGATAGCAGCAATGGTGGAATCAAAACTGCGTTTAGTACTGGGAAAAAGGCTGCTTATTTCAATAACTCGAACATGAAGAAAGGACCCTTCTCGAAGTTGCCTGACCAAATTCAACCTCATGTTCAAATTGTTCAAGATCCAAAGATATTTGGGAATCCTCAAAGCCACAATATTCGGAGTGAAAACATGTTAATCCCTCCAGAACTTACTACAGCGAATGGAATCATAACAGTTGTGCCTGAATATGCAACGAACCAAGAAATTTCGGAAGCAAGTGGAAGCTACAATAACTCAAATCATGAAACTCATTCAAATCAAGAAGTCCAACAGATACAATGGGCGCCAAAGACTTCAGAAGAAATGATATCAAAGGCCAATAGCATCAAGGTGAAAATACCCAATGAAAGGAAAGTAGTTCAAGAAGGTGACCCAGAAGATAGCTCGAAGCTGCCTCCTCTCTATGGTTCAACAAGAAAAACTAGTTCAAATGAAAGCGTTTTAATCAACCCTCCAACACAATCGCAAACCAGCGGCCTTTACTTGCAACGACTCCCTACGCCAGGCCTGCTTATGATGACAAGACCGCCGAATTTCTCGAGTATTCCTAATTTGATTCCTTATTCAGGGTTTCCAGTCAGTCGCCAATCATTATTCACTAAAGAAAGAGGAGACTTGCATAAGGCAGGAAAATCTGATGCTGAGAGAATAGAAGCTTTGCTGCCTCATAAGCCTCCTAAGAGGAACGAATATTTCATAGAGCTCTATAATGCCATGGAGAACTCAGATGTTGTTCTTCAAACGTCTGATAAAGAAATTAAAGCCCATAAAGAAGTGCTGATGCAAAGTTCATGGTTCAAAGGACAACTATTGAAAACTAAGTCGCAGGCCAACGAACTCATCATGTTGCGTCTTCCAGAACAGTTTAAGACGTCGGTTTTGGAAAAAATATTGAAATTCCTATACTTCTCAACTATTGATGACAAGACACTCAGCAGTATTGATATAATTACAGCAAGAGATATTTTCCTACTGGCCTCAGTCCTGAACCTAGGCTTCTTGATGAAACTTTTGCTTTGTAAAATAATCCTTCCTAACTGTACCGAGGAACTTTGTATTGAACTGCTAATTGACTCTCAGAATTGGGAAATTTATAATGATGGCTTGGCCCCAATTTGGAAGGCCTTAAAAGAGTTTTGCAAGGAATTTTTCGCAACCCATTCCAAGAGCATCCTGAAGAAGTATCGATCAAAATTGGTTGGAATGGGACCCGAGCTGCTATTGGATTTAGTTAATCGTGCATATCTGAGGTTGGAAGACGAAGCTCATCTCTCTGACTTGTTAGAATTACTTATTGAAGCCGGCTACGCAAAAGATATTTATGGAATTCTCATAAGTGAGTCTAAGAAACAATCAGACTATTTTAGGTTCGATAGCAAAAGTCTCCCATGCGTGGATGCTATTCTTCAGCTGAATCCTCTGTCGTGTTATGAAACAGCATTAATAACTGTGGATCCAGTCGACTATATTAGCAAGGCCCGAAAGCATGATCTTTTCAACCATTCTGAACTTAGCCTAAAATGCGACAGCTACATTTCAGGTCCCTTGGTCTCCAAGAGCAAAATTCCAGCAACAATTGAAGAAATAGAGCCAGATTATATTTTCAAGCACGCTTTAACTAATTGTAATTGCAAAACTATCATTACAGAGCTGTTTTATTCGGAATCGCAGGCCTGGTCTCTTGTTATCGACATTGATAAGGAGCAGAATGTCAGCATCTTTTTGCAAGAACGCGGAGCTAAGCCAACTACTGGTAAGAGTGTCATCGGGGATTTTACCTCTGTTCGGTTTACTTTTCAAATTGAAGATGAAGGCAACAATTACCGTAGTACGACCTTCTTCACTTTTCCAAAGAATCAGAACTTAGCTGTTGGCCATCGCAAATTCTTCAGTTTACCGTCTTTAGTGGGTAAGGATGGCCTCTTGATCAAAGTTTGGATAGAAGAGTTCCAGATATATGCTGCTTGTCTGCATCACTTGTCTTCGAAGTTCGCGGACCTATGGATGAAGGAGCAACAACTCTTTGAACAGAGCCATGATCTGAAGGGAGGCCCCACGAAAAATACTCAGTACATCTCAAAAGCTTCAAATGGATTGTCAGTCTACGAGCTCAATCCTTTTGATGTTTATTATTTGATGATCTCAGATAATTTGCAAATAAATCTCGAGAAAACCCTAATCCAATTTTTCAAAGAGTAGCATTGTTCTTGGACTTCAACGAGTTTTGATTCGGCAGAGGGTCTAATGGACGCAACTCGACTCGTCACTTCTTCATCTCTTGGTCTGGTAGTGTTGAGGAGGCTTTGATTCTCAATGACACAAGCAATCTGCCTTCCATTCTCACCGATCTCGAAATGATTATTCAAGATTGACTTCGGATAGAGAGTCTGAAGAAAAAGAAGGTCTTGGATGAAAGATGTTACAGAAAGATCATCTTTTTTTTCAGCTGCAATCTCTTTGGTTTTGTCCATGCTTCTGATTAATCGTTTTTGATGGGAATTGCAAAGCTTCGCTTCGAATAAGCGCTCTGCTCCGCTTTCTGATATAAGCTTGAATTCTTGATATAATTGCTTGACCTTCAGTGGAACAGGGACTTGTTGGTGTTCATATTTCTTTCGTATGTTTTGTGACATTGCTTTTAGTGTTCGAGAAGAAATAAATTTTATTGGATTTCGATATTTTTCCACTCCTTAGAATAAATCTGCTACTGCTCAATACTTACAGGGATGAAGTTATCAAATTGACTGAAAAATTGCGTTTTCCTGATCCATCCTTAACCTGACATCTAGCCAGAGATTCGATTAAATTAGAGAATCTTATTAAAATCACGCAGAGATTCACCTAGTTTGGAAATTTGCTCAAATTTTTACATTTTTTTCATTCGGAGAAAGA
>ENA-UOTX01000861-UOTX01000861.1-compost-metagenome-genome-assembly--contig:-NODE-861-length-28460-cov-11.390656_pt1 | contig 28460 bp, 26 predicted proteins | sample MGYA00238143_ERZ746982 | MGnify/ENA primary metagenome ERZ746982 (study PRJEB28758, sample SAMN06268862) | compost metagenome | isolation source: single cell | place: USA: California, Emeryville, Joint... | reverse complement strand
AGCTTTTTTGGTTCCAGCGCAGGCGAGCCTTCAATTTCCTCCTGAGGCTCTTCCTGGATAATTTCTTCGGACTGATCCAATAATGTCGTTTCTAAATTAGAGTGAGGATCGGGTGAGATATTGCAATGAGAGTTTACGAGGCAGGTTACCTTTAGGTCTAGGTGACTCCATTCTGTGAATCTGATTTCTACGAGAAGCGAAAACTGTTCTGGTTCTTGATTAATTAAATTTTGATTGATTACTTGATCTTAAAAAAGAGCAGTCCAGTTCTGGTCTGATTGAATTTTTTCTCTGCTCATAGGCAATCGGAGCAGAGTGACCGAGAGAACGCGATTTGTTAGATAACGAGTGTATGGAAGTTCACTGAACCTCATTTTCGTTATGATCTTCAGTTTCTTAGTATTTTTACTAAGAAGGAACCCAAAAAAAAAAAAGCGTGTAGGTCTACAGTTTGAACAAACTTTTTTTAGCGAAACGCTTTACTGTTCGGTATAGAGGGATAGTCTGTTGGATTTGACTTATTTGAAGCCAAATTCATTAATGATATTCAGAATTCTGACATCGATTTGCTTTCTTATTAATTCGGATCAAGCTGGCATTAAAACCGCTACTTTTTTTAGGGATTAGATTTGGATGGTTGGAACAAATTAAGTGTAAAAACGCCCTCAGACTGCATCCAGACAGACTATTTTTTATGAAATGAAGCTGAGTTTGGATACACAAGCAAGATCTCTGGGCTGAATACGAAGAAATGAGCTTATGAACTTTAAAGCTATAGGAAAATAGGCATTTTCGTTATTTTCGCTCAGTTCTTGTGTCGCACTGTGCAAACACCTGTTTTGATCGCAGCCCGTGACCTAGAGCAAATCTCATATGGATGGCTCTATCAACAGCAGCAGCGGCTTACGGGTATCCAATACTAATCTGCTCAGCTTTCATCAGAACTAAATCACCTAGGCCATCGTCTTTATTTCTCTAACGGAGCGAATGAGTATTTATGTAAAATTCAAAAACGAAAAATTAGAGGATCCCTAAATGAAGTTTCTGCCCTATACTCTGCGAACGAATACAACAAAAAATTTTGAGATCGTTATGGATATGAGATCCTGCAGGTCACGCAGATCTCCGAAGCGTATTATATGAAGCAAGAAGTAGCTGTAAAATTGCTCAACCCGCAAGCATGAGTCATTAAACAGCAAAGAATAATCAAAATAAAATTACAAAATTGTTAATTTTGTCGATTGTAGAAAGAAACTGCTTTAATTTTATTCCGAAACCAGTCTCCAAATATAAAATGCGCAAACAAGCTACCATCATCACTAAATCTCCAAGAGAAGGAGGAGCGTTTTTCGCAGATGGCCGGAGAAAAACCATGCTTAAAAACTTTGTTCCACCGTCCTATCTACACCTCGATAATGATGACAGCCTCCTAAATCCATCAAAGATATTACAGAATACACCGCGAGTAGCTTTCAATATGAAAAACAGTTCATTTACTTCGATGTAGGACATTCTCGTGATAAAGGAGCTCGACATGGACGCTTTACAGCGCAGTGTTTCTTCCTTCTACGCCGTGAGTAAGCCAGCATGTCGATATCCGAATCTTTAATGTTGTGTAGACGAAGAGCTGCTTAAGATGCCATTATTAACACTCAAAGAAGAAGGAAGCAAGACCGCAAGGAATCCAAAGCAGGAGTCGAATAGCAAAGAGCATCCGTTTTGGAAAGAAGTCACCAAAGACATTTTGCAACCATTTGCACCGAAAATTCCAACGATAGCGATGCATAAATGCCGTCAAAAGATGGAGATAGATCTTAAAGGTGATACTGAAAATAGTTCAAGCTTTTTGATACATTTCGTTGACTAGGTTCGGAGGTCGGAAGACGAACATATAAGCTGATGACTCAAAACAATATGGGTAGCCAGACTGAAAGAAAAACGATCCAATTCGTCTTGAAGGACAAAAAGCCGATAGGAAAAATTAGCAATATCGAGGCAAATCCCAGACAGGTCATGCTGAGAGAATTGCGGAGACCAATTCTGAATTTAAATGGTCCGAAAGCGATCACTGAGTCCAGTCGACTGGGACAGAGCCCCTCGCATCTCATGCTAGATTCATTCAATGCGTCTTCTTTCGAGCCAGTGTTGAATATCTCCAGAGCAGCGGTTAAAAATGAAACTCAGCAAAAACCTATACAAATCAAGAGGGCACCTTCACAGCCAGATGTTGAGGTAGGATTCGACGTTAACAGTGTGCCAGTTCAAAATACAGAAGCTTCAGTCCGGAGGAAGAGCGTCTATGGCTGGCTTTTCGGAGGGCTGTCAAAACTTGAATTGAAAACAATGAATCTGGTAATTCCAAAGGAGTCTAAAGAGCAAAACTCTCAGCCGATGCTTCAACTCAATCTGGTCGATAACCCTCGCTCTGTGCAAAAAAGAACGATAAAATTCGGAAAACAGAGAGCAGAGCATGCTCGCGGGAGCCTTCTGTCTGCGAGTTCCAAAAAGAGCAGTGAATCTAAAGGCCATTATAGAGCGCCTTCGATCGAGGAAGTCACTTCTCCAACTTGTAATACATTTTTTTTTCGAAAAAATTATAAATGTAAATACTTTTAGTGAGATTGATTAGAAGCCATTTTAGGGAAGACCCAGGCTCTAACCCATGGACTCCCACCGGTTCTTATCAGTTCATTGAGGCACTCAAAGGTCGCTTCGGAGAAGTTGTGAGCCAAACGAAAACAAGCACACTTCTGGAAGTTCCTGGTTCAGAGCGCATAGCTTCCAATCAAACTCCTCGTGATCGCATTGGGCCCTCGATTCCTCTTAAGACCCATCAGCAGAATCGACCAGAGACACACTCTCCTCAAGGAACGAAGCAAATTCATCCTTCCAGAGACCGTAATCTCAAATTAATCAAGCAAGGGCTGCTGCATAGAACCCGTGAAAGTCCAATGCATCTATTCACCATTGACAGTCCTGTGATGAGTGAAGGAGACAGGACCCACCGTACTCACATTACAAGCATTAATAGTCCTAGCAGACTAGGAACCAGAATTACCCCTCAGTTGACAGATCAAAGCGCTCAGAATGTAAAAATAACGCCATTTGCCCAGGAATCGCAAGGCCAAGCGGTCAATGAGATTAAGCTTGAAGTGCCTGAGAATGCTAGTAAAAACAAAAAGAAAAAGAGGAGGTTTCTTCCTTCGGTCACAAGCGCCCAGGATATTTTAAAGAGCTACTCTGAGAAAAGCAGTATTTTAATACGTTCGCCCTCTCAGCTGAAACTACTGCATAAACCCAAGGTGGAAGACAAGCTGGCTAATGAAAAAAGCGAGGGCTTTGAAACGAGTCTCCCCAGTGAAATTTCGCCTAGGATTTCTAACGGGCAAAAGAAAGTGAATGCCCCTTCAAAGAAGAAGAAAAACCCTCAAGCACAAAGCATGGGCCACATGAATTTCATAAAAACCCAGCTTTATGCAGCTTATCAGCCTGATAAGGCTCCAGACACAGAAAGGAGTAAACTTCATGCGACAGAGAATGTCAAGCATTTCATTATGAAGTCAATGCTAGAGAAAAAAGCTTCTGGGATTTCAAAAAATTGAAATGATAATGTGTCCATCAATCCAAAATTCACATTAGGACATTAGAGTGAAAAGCACGCTAGTAGTGTCAAAAGTCAAGAAAGTTCTACAATTTTTCATGAAATCTGTTATTCATTCCTTCAAACTCTACGGAGCATCCCTTGAAAACTAGTTAAGCCTGCAAAACTCCGAGAGTTTTGTATTTTTTTCTTTTCGCTAGGATCATTATCAACTTTAAACAGAAAGATATATCTATAGGCAGAAGCTTAAAACATATATTCGTTTTCACCCAAAAGATGCATTTTCTAGCTAGCTACACACACTACTTGGACTACACACTCAAATTATCTTCTCTTCCAATATTTCTTGGATTTACCACTCTTCAAGACCTTCTTTACCTTTGGTTTTTTGCCCATCTGGAGATTTCCTTGCATCAAGAACTGGTTAAGATTCATCTGTCGTTTCAACTTTCCTTTGTTTCCTTTGTTGTTGTTTGTGTTCTCAGGCACACCCTGCTGATGCATAAGAGTATTCAACTGTGAGATCTTCGCTGGGTCGAGGAAGACCTTCTTTCTCTTATTCGCCTCCGAGAACTTATTCAGATCAGTCTTAGCCTTCACGTAGTCTTTTCTCTCATTGAGGATAACCTTCTTCTTGGTATGGACCTCTTCCTCAAGATTCGTGAGCTCCTGTCGAATCGTATCATCCAGCTCGATATCAGCCCTCTTGGCATGCTTGACATACCATTCTGACTCCTTTTTCTTCTTCTGAATCAAAAACGACGAATGCTCGACCTTCGTGGCAGCGTGGACGTACTGCGAGAGTTCTGCGAGTTCCTTCGCGTTAAGCTCGATATTACTAATACCTTGATACCTTCCCAGGTAGTTGCAGACCTTCTTATACTCTCCCTGGTCTTTAGGTCCGACCAGCGCGTAAGTAACACCTTCTTTACCAATACGGGCTGTTCTACCGCTTCTGTGGATGTAGGTATCAGAATCCTTAGGAATTTGGTAATGGACGACCAATTCAACGTTTGGAATATCGAGACCTCTTGCCGCGACGTCCGTGCAGACGATCACTTTGCAGCGACCATCGGTGAACTGCTCGAGTTTTTTCAGACGCTGTTTCTGTTGCATTTCGGAGTGGAGACACAACGAGCTGATGTTGAGCAGATTTAGCAACGAAGCGACCTTCTTCGCTCCTGGGATAGAGTTACAGAAGATAATGCAAGACTTTTCAGGGTTTCTCATGAGGAAGTTGTAGAGGTACATCGGCTTTTCTTCGTCTGTGCAGAAGGATTTGTATTCCGTAAGCGTGTCCGGGATCATTGCGTCCCTTGTCAAATCGATAAGCTTTGGCTTGCCGTTGAATTGGATCTTGTCAAGGAGAACTTCAAGTTTGTAGTTCCTTTCTCCTTCCTCAACACCTTTGATGCTGGCTGAGAGGTCTTTCTCTTCCTCTTTTTCTTTGCTGTTTTTTTTCTTCTTGCCTTTGAATTTCTTTCTCCATCCAGTCGATTTCGCGAGCGTTGCAGACAGAATAATATTTCTACGCGGAAGTTTTTGAAGTCTAGCCTCGAGTTCTTTGTCTAATTCCGTCATCTCTTCCTCATCCTCTTCTTCTTCCTCCTCCTCTGCGGCTTCCTCTTCAGCGTCATCCTCTTCGTTTTCTTCATCGTATTCACCTTCTTTTTCTTCCTCTTCCTGGTCAACCTCCTCATCATCATCGTTTTCTTCTTGGACGTCCTCAGCTTCCTCATCATCATCTAAACAAGATAATTTAAATGAATCCATTTAAAGTATCATGAATACCCTCGTTTTGCTCTTCTTCTTCCATCTCTTCGCCTTCCTCTTGCTCTTCCTCCTTACCGTCTCCGGTTTCATCTGCGTCGAAGTCCTTGTACACGGACTCGTCCAGATATGGATCGTCGTCATCCAAAGCCTCGCTAAGTATAATCGATTTCTTTATTTCTTCTGGGATCTCCTTCATTTTCCCTCCATCTTTGATGTAGAAGTCGCTAAGGAAATCTTCTTGTTCGTATCTCTTTAAGTTGTCGACCTTTTCCTTCAACATAGTGTCCTTCGCATACACGTATCCCAAAATCTTGTCCAAGTCCTTAAACTGGCCCAGTGCGACCATTTTGTCTGCCTCGTCGATCACGAGGTACTTTATCTGTCTGATCGATTTCAGATGCTTATTTCCCTATTAAACAAGTTTAAGTTTGGCCCTAACTCAGTCAAATACCTCGTTCAGAAGATCCCAGAAACGACCTGGAGTCGCGATGATCACTTGAGGTCGCGAATTGAGAATTCTAATTTGCTTTTCTCTTGAAATACCTCCGATGATGACACCAATCTTTGTTTTTTTAATGAAAATGTGAGAGATTCCGTTGAGTCTTCAATGATTACCTTAATGTGCTTCTTCGTATAGCCGTTCATGACTTCCATGTGTTTCTTTACTTGGAGAGCCAGCTCTCTGGTGGGCGTCAGTATCAGCGCGAACGCATGCTTTCTATTCGGCACTTTCAGCGGCGCTGAAAAATCAGTTCTTGCGGTGAAATTGAGGAGATTCATCAGATCTGACATTATGGGAATTCCAAAGCACAGAGTCTTTCCCGAGCCCTGAGCAAAGAGGAAGGTAAGTTTAGATCATTAGTTATTATCAAGACTATCTTACTGTTTTTGAAGCGATGATAAGGTCCGTAGGATACTTGTAATGAGACAATGTATGGCATTGTACTTCAGTTGGGGCGGTTAATTTGTTCTCAACGAGCGATTTCACAGCCAAGGAATTGATTCCGAAGCTCTTCCAGTTCTCGTGTAAGGTTGGTTCTTCACTATTCATTTTCTAGACGTGGTAACGATAATAGCCGAAAGAGACTTTCAAAAACTAAAAATTTATTTTTGGATTCTAATAACTCTCAGAAGTGCGAACTTGCTAAATAATTTTCGGATAATCAGAAACGAATCTTTTATGCAGAGCAGTGAGTGCAGGTTTCTCAAAACGATCGAAGTCGAACTCGATGCGGAGGTCGAGTACACAACTTGGCAGGTTTATGGGACGTTCTTGATCCTCGGAACGAAGACCGGCTCAATCCTTTTTTATGATATCTTGTCTCTGAAGTGCGTAGGGATCATTGGGGCTTCTGATGTAATGGAGGCACTGACCAAAATCCAGCTCTTTGCAAGCAAGCCATCGCTGATCTTCCTGGTAGGGACGCAGAAGGGTGGTCTTTCGCTCGTTGACCTTGGCGCGAATTCATTGATCAAAAGTAAAGAAATAAAAGAATGGAAAGTTCGGAATTTGGCTTCGGGTCTCGGCAGTGAGTTGGTCGATATTTTCGTGTCGTATGAGCCGCTATTTGTTGTTCTCGTGACCCGGCAGCAGGTGTTGTATTATATGATAAAGCATAATGAAAAAGATGAGTTGGTGCTAGCTGAGAAAAACCTGTGTTTTGATTGTCCAGCGGAGATTATCTCAGCGGATTTTTACGAAAAGCGAGTTTTGGTTACGACGCTTAAAACGTACTATATTGTCGATATTTTCAGCGCGGATTTCAAACAGGTGGGAACGAAAGAGAAAAACGGGCCACTGGGAAGCACGTTTTTTGCTTACTCAAACGGTAGGCTTACATATTCGCATCATTAATTACCTAATTCTCTTAGAAATAAACGTATACGCAGCGAGAATAAACGGAATTCTTTGGAAAGCGAGTATTTCTGACGGAAAAGTGCTTACGTCGGTCCAGTTTATGAACCATAAAGAAGAAAAACTAAAGTAAAAGCAATAATCATATCATCTATTGACCTCTTTACCTCCTTTTCCAGATTTGGGCTGCTTTATTCAACAAAAGACCATATTCTTTCCGTTAACAATAAAAATTTGATTATTTTATCTCCAGCGGACAACAGCATCGTCTACGAGCAGGAACTCGAGGGGGAAGTACAAGTGAACATGGGCGTTCCAGCAAGGAAAGACAATTTCCTCTGGGTGTTATATAAAAGGCTGAATGGCACGAAGATAGCGCTTCAAAAACTCGAGTACAAAAAGCTTCAAGACTGCTTCGAGTACTATATCCAAAAAGGGCTCCTCAGTTCCGCGATTACAAGTTTTGAAGAGCACACCAGTCTGCACTCACTTTCTAACGCTGAAAAGCTCATCAGACTGATGGAAGCGCAGAAGCAGGACGTTCATACCGTGAGCCCGCGGGTCACTCGGATAGTCGAAGAGGTAATGATTTCTGCTCCCTTTCTAAGGGATTTGTCTCATTGGACCTTTAGTAGTTAGAAGATAATTCTTGGAGACGTGAACAAGAAAAGTATCATTTGGTCGCGACCCCGACGCCAGGCATCCCGCTGAAGGTCTCATTGGATCAGGCGCTGTTGAAAGAGCTGGGCTCGTATCATACGACTGACTCTAGGAAGCAGGCAGCGAAGCAAGGGCTGCGGCTTTGCAATAATTACATTAAGAAAAAAATCGATAACTTGGAGTTCAAAATGGAGCTTTGCAGTCTTTATGATAAGTTTAATGAGCTCGTCCGGATTAGAGATGCTCATGAAATAAAGCCAGACACAATTGTTAAAACTTTACTGGAGTTGCCTGAGCAAGGCTATCTAATAAAATTTGCAGAATTTGTCTGTTATCAGCGCTATCGACCGAGATGTCGCATCACGGTGGATTTCCTAACTGGGATTTTTATGCCTTTGAAAATTAACGTTAAATATATAATAATCGAGACGTCGCTCACTTTGAGGACTGTTATGGGCTGCTCGAAAAGCAAAATTGAGTCTATTTTCTTCGGAAAGGCTGATAAGCGAAAACATATTTCGAGTGCACTTAAGAAATCTGTAAAAAATACAATGAATGCATATTTTTTGTATGTTTCCGATCCCAAATTCAAGTAAACTGTCTAACAAACATTGAATCTCTCTTTTTTTTCCACTCGAAATTGTGTAAGTCAAACTGCTATACCTTAGATAGATCCATCCCATGAATTGTACAACACTAATAAAATTGATCAATTTTTATAGGTCTCAATAAATAAATGAATAATCACTCTGAGAGTTGGACGTTCGCCACGATCGCGAATCAGGGTTAAGAAATCAAAACAAGAACAATATCCCAGTTGGCTTGCTATATGGGTCAATAACAAGTTCACATTAACTGAGAATAAAATCGTCATTTCGCAAGAGAAAACCGGAATTTAACTCTATTTATTCTAAGAACTTAGAAATTGAGTCGTGAGTAGCTCTCTCCACTTGCTTGCTTGAGAAGTACCCGGGTTAACGTTCCATCTATGAGAGTACACCGTAAAATTGGACTTCTCTATGCGCCGGGACATGAACTCGAGGTTTGTTAATCATAATCCAACCTTGCTACAAATTTGCCTTTGATGTCGCGACTTATTGCCACCAAAGTTATCTATTTCCTTTTTATCATTCTGTGAAAATGGGATCAACTTGATCTTTAACCAAGTAAATCACATTAACTTAAGGCTTACTGAAAAAACCCTGCTTTATTGCACTATGGAAAGTTCTCAGTATATTTGGTTAACTAAAATTATTAAAATCACTGATCTTGGAGTATTCAAAATCAGAAAGACCCAAATCCCATTTTTAACAACACCTCACCAATCTCTCGACAACTCTGGGAAATAGAAGGCAAATCCAGACCCACACAAAAAAAGGTGTTTTTCACTTATAGTCATCTCTTATGATGTTTAAGTATTACAGTGGATGATCATATTAAAGATGCTATTTCCCTTTTGCTAAATAGCATGCAAAGTTCTTTGCAAGAAGTCTCGATAGAACTCCATAAACACATCCTTGGTGGCTTGAAATCACGAAAACTTGCCCCCTTTCCCTTTGATCATATAATGAGCTAATATTTACAATGCTTTGCTGAGCTCACCAGGCCATTTCCGTAAGGTCGAGAAGGCGTGCTTGGAGAAAAATCAGCCACAGTAATTCTTTTAGAAGAACAATTTCAAAAGGAAAATATTTTCATGCAGGCTAAGACATTTTGGAAGGCTATAAATATTTCTGTTCAATCGAATTATGAACTTTTTTACTCTTGTGATGTCAAATCGCCAGAAATTAACTTTGTTAATTTGCTTCTGCAACGTTCCACGAGATTGCGATCAGAATTCACAAAAATCCTTCGATAACTAACCCAAATTAAATTAAGATCGAATTCTGAGATTTATACAAACTTACCAATTTGGTCTCGAACCAATTAAAAGTGTTTTTTGAGCTAAACTTAAATGTTTCTTAGGATTTATATAATTCTATTCAAGGTATTCTAAATAATTCATTCCAAGACCATGTTGAAAAAAATCAACCCTTCGTCAACTCCACGGTAAGCTTAACATCCAAAACTACTCTCAGTCTTCTCAGATTCGCTTCAAAAACCATCTCCAGCTTAAAGATGACAACTGAAAATTTTGCTGCGGCTTTCAAAGGATCCAGAATACAAGTTTGCGGAACTCTGGAGGAGATCCCAAAGCAAGTATGATTGGCAATTAAATCAGCCTCTCAAAGATTTAATTCATAGGAAAACAATATAGTCGTTCACTTTGAGGAGGTCCTTGTGGACCTGAGACATTATAAATCTTCACTTGAGGTAGAGCTCATTCAACTTCAATGTCCTTAATAGTTGTTCTTAAAGGACGGAGACAGCGAGCTGCCGTTATCGACGCGCTCAGGATTCAAAGCATTCTTTCAGGAGCTTTCATCAAGCTATAATATTGTTATCTACACCTCCTATTTTTCTATTGAAGTGAGCCCTTGCTCGAAAGTTTGATGCAATAATGACCTTTTAGGCAATAGAAAGAGCTTTAACCGAAGAGGGAGTGTTGGATCTATACTATGCAATTTACTCAACCAAACACTCTGGAAGACACACCAAGGACCAAGAAACCCAGTTTTGGGCGGACTTGGATTTCTCATCCACAGTTTTCATCACTGTAAGAGCTTCCTTCTATCTATTGGACTTATTTATTCTACTCAGTCGGAAGAACAGAAAAAATCATTGCCTTTTCAGATTTCTAATTTAATCGCGATTGACTTTTCCACCTCTGATAAAATATTGACCGATTTAGTCGATTTTTTCATGGTGAACCAAATACAATCTGAGGTAACATCTACCTCTCGCGATGATATTGATTAATTATTCATAGGCAAACGAATTGGTTGTCTCACTTCAAGAAAAATTTACGAGTTTTTTAACCGATCAAAGCAAGCAAATCAACGACACTCCACGTTTTAACTACAGTACCTCGGAAAGTTTCATGTCGATGAGATTTCGAATTGGAGGGGTCCCAGACTCGTTGACTCATCTGCAAATTAGTATACCGGAACATAAGATACCGTTTCAAAGCAAGCCTCAATCAGCAAAGATTCGAGAGCTGGACAGCAGTGAATTAAACAAAGCGAGCATTACTTTGCCATCACAAGAGGATTTCAGCACTGATGATGGAACTCCGACGCGAAGGTTTACTCCTTCGATGGAAAAATTGAGGAAAAACACTGCCCCTTGAGTTATGGAATGTTTTTCGTAATCGCGAAAGCTAAATTAGAAGTTGGTCAATTTTTTGATTTCTTCGAATTAAATTAGAAATTAGATGATGTAAACTGCTGCAATCTTTAAAGGTCAGTAGAAGAACGATTCGTTGAATTTTTTGTGGTTTTTATAGTTGCAATTCTGTGTCTTAAACACTAACAATTTATACATTGTAAATATTGTCCCTATTTATAATTTTTTCAAAATACACAATCTCTCAGTATAGACTTGAGTTTAGAGCAGAACAAATGCTTAGATATAGAGGCCAGAAAGTATAAAACTCATAGTAGGGAGATCAAGCCAAATTGTTGTAGATTGAATTTCTATTAGAACTCATTATTTGCAATAAAGAATAGATGGAGTGAGCTACCAAAACAAAAAAAAAAAGCTGAAAGAAAACATGAATGTTTTCATTTCACAAGGTTTGCGCGTTTTTGCTTATTTTCTCTTACGAGACCATCAGAGAGTAGCTGTTGTAATAATTAAGTCGAGGGTGGAAGTTTTGAAAATTTACTTTGATGTTTTACTTTCGTTAAGTAGAAACGGCTCTAAAAGTCAAGAGACTTGAGTGGGAGTCCTTGTTCACTGCATAACGATTTCTACCGAAGCAGCACCTGCAACTCGTGGATCAATTTCGGAAGCTGAATTTAATTTCAGGAAACTCTTCAATGAATTTATTTACAATCCTTCGAAAAATTCTAAATTTGAATTGAAATGAATCTTGTTGACTGTCCACCATTCATTCAGTTGAGTCAGAGAATTTATAAAATTTCCGAGGAATGAAATCGTTTGGAAAAAATTATTAAAAAAAAGTTTTTATCTCGTTGCTTAGTGAGTGCTCAGTCAAAGCCCTTGCTAAAAGTTGATGTAGCTCTGATTTCCAATTCAATTGCTGAAAATCAAGAAACGGTAGCCAGAAAAATGCTCATTATTGAAGGAGGAGGGATCTAAGGAATTTCCTTTTCCGTGCTTGAGCCTATAAGCGCGATTAGGATCAGAATAAAATAGGTCATTAGCAGATAACTTCATGGAGCATTTAAAGAAGAATTTTCATTCAAAAACAAAAAGATTTTTCAATTACAAGAGCTTCAAGACGAACCATTCTCCTGGAATAAATTAAAAGGAATTTCCTAACAATTCAAATTACTAAGCTGAATATTTACATTTAAGTAATTGTTGAATACTACAAGAATCATTAACTTCAATCGCATATTCTGATTGAATGAAATAAGATTTTCGCTCATATTCTCGTAGATCTTTCAATTTTATTTTCTCAATTCATACCCAATTATTTCCCTAAACAAATTGTGGAGGTCTGTATTAGTGGATAGCAAAATTCCAGGAGTGTGAAACTCCAATTTTCTCCGATAGGTTTCAAAATATATATATATGGGGTAAAATAGGCAATGATAACTGAGACCATAATTAATTCTTTAATTTATGACGAGATTTATTCATTGCGTGAAATACGCAACTATATCTAAAAGAAATTTGTAATCAACCATTTTGAAGGTCTGAATTTTATAAGTTCTGTTGGAAAAAACGGATGTAGGTGGCAAATTTACACTTTTACGCTTATCAACATAACATATGAGGGGTTAAATAAGTAATAAAACTCCAGCAACAGTAAGTTTTATGTTCAATAAGATCTAATCGAAAGGCCATGAATCCAGGAACAAAGAAAAATTATTAATAATAAAGCAATCTCTGAAGATCTAAACGGTGCACATTTTATAAAATTATGGAAAATTTTAACCCAAATGCATAATCTTCCTTGTTTCGAAGAATTATGGGAGATATATTAGACTTCCGATAATTCACCGACTCTGGAAAAAATTTAAGCTGTGGTTTGGACAGAGCTAGGAAATAAAGTGGAGCAGTCTGAAGAAATTGAGTCTCAAAAATCACTTTTTCGATGATTAAAATTACAATCCAACTAAAGACAATATTCTACTCAAAATGTAGATACTGTGGCCTTCGTATTGTTTGGTCCTCTCATCAGTTTAACATTAAAAGGCATCTCAGATGCAGCATGGTCATATACCGATATCTGTCAATGCATATAAATATTTATTGTTCAATTAGCTTGACGAAGACATAATAAAATAGTTTCCACAAGCAATATAGATTGGCGCTCATCAGAGAATTAACCTGGAAGCTTGTGACCTTCGCGGGCCACGCATTCAACATATCTCCTATGTAAATTCTCAAAAAATGGCTGCAACCTCTCCGGTTGCGTGAGGATCTCCCAGTTTCTCAATAAGCTCTCCTTCAGCTCACTTTCAGTCCTTGGTTCATCATTCCTCACTCGCTCCTTTAACGCCAACCATAGATGCTCGATTATATTCAGATCAGGTGATTTTCTGGGCAATTTGATAAGCCCCATTTTCTGCTCCTTCACGATCCAATCCTCATTCATTCTATGCACAGGATGATAATCTTGAATGAAGTAGAATTCTCCATCAGGATAGCACTGTTCCATTTCTGCCTTATGATTTTCTATGATTTGCCGATAGAATTCTCCATTCATACTTTTCTTATAAATGTCTAAAGTTGTCGCGCCTTGCGATGAAATTGCGCCCCAGCATTCCAGTTTAACGTTGGCCCTTGCACTCTTCTTCGCGATTTTTTGGTTAGGCAGCTGCCAGGCTCGATTTTTGCGGGTTTTCGTAAGATCGATGCCCATTTCATCAGAGAAAAACGTCCGATAGATTAATTTTCCCTCATCATAAAGCATTTTGTTACAAAACTCTACTCTAAACGATCTCTCTTCTTCCGAGTATTCAACAACATTTTTAAACCCCAGGTATCGATACCCTTTTTTCGCGAGGATGCGAGCGACTGAAGTTTCTGAAATTCCGAAGCGAGCTGCAAGTTTTGGGGTTGATGTGCCTTCTGGGTTTTCTTTGAGCGACTGGATAATTTTGTTTTCAGTGTCTTCTGTTATGGATTTTTTGCGCCCTCTTCCTTCGATTCTAATATCGTCGCCATTCTTCGTCCAGTCCACCCAGTGTCGCAGGGTATAGAGAGAACGGTTGATTATCCTTGATATTTTTGTGGGAGTCATCTGAGCGTCCAAATAAAGAACGAGGAATCTTGTTTTGTCATCGATACCGTACTTGTCACTCATTGAAACAATTCTAGTGATTTTTATATATTGAATTAGATGAATGGTAGTATTTGTTCTTCTAATTTTTCGAACTTAATAACAGTTAAATAAATAAAAACAGTGCTTTTGATCTACTGCTATATAAGTTGTTACAAGAATCAAGTTTAGTTAGGAGTGCGGTTAGCAAATATTTATATTTGATGGCTTGTGTGTTGTAATCTGGGAATTATGTGTGTTTTGTTTTTCGGAAGTCCCTTCAGTTTTCGGTTTTTGTTAGCTTTAATTCTCATTGAATAGGCTCCAATCTTAGTAGGTTTTCATTATTTTCATCAACTCCAAATCATTAAATAACTAAGTAGTATGGGTAAAAATCTTTTTTTTGCGCTTATTTTAATCTTTCTTAAAAAATTATACATTTAATTCAGAGTAATACAACGAAAAGATATAATAAGTGACGTGACTATTTCAACATGATGATTAACCACAGCGTAGCAGTAGGAAAAATGCTGTTGAACCCTATATCTATTGAGAGTCACTCAAAATAGGTCCGCAATCTCTCTTCTGTGGTCAGCGCCTCCCAAGTACTCAGCAAGCTCGTCCTGAGTTCTTTCTCGTTCGCAGGTGCATCAACTATAACTCTCTCCTTCAGATCCGAACACAACCTGTTGAGTATGACAGTCAGATCATGAGACTCTTTCGGAAATTTAGTGACTTTCACATTTTCTTTCTTTATTACGCATTCTCCATTCATCCCATCTGCCCGGCGGTTATCTTGAATAAAATAAAGCTCTCCGTTAATATACACCGAGTCCATCTCCACATTATCACCTTCGCCCCCTTTTCGAAAGCGGTCTCCATTCATACTTTCCACATCGATATCCAAAAATGTTTTTGCTGGAACTGAATTTGCATATTTAATGTTCTCCATTTCGTTTCCCAAGTTATAACTGACATTATCACATTGACAAGCTTTATTTTTGTATGCCATGCCATTCGCTTTCATTTCATGAGAGGGAGGTCCATCAAAAATACTTCTTTTACAGAAATCTTTTATTTCTTGCTCTTGAAACTCTATCTCTTTCTTCAACCCTTGATACTTGGATCCCTTTTCAGCACGAAAATTGCCATTATTGCTGCTTAAGTCTCCAATGCGAGAAGCAAGATTCTTAATTCCAGTCAAGTTTTCATTGACTGGCAGGTCAATTTTGCTCTCTATTTCTTTTGTATTCGATTTCTTGTTGGATCTGATATCTTCGCCACTGGTAGCCATGGTTACCCAACGTCCGACGGTTCGTCGAGACTTGTTTATCAGTCTGGAAATAGCTGGACCGTTCAATTTAGCGTCATAATAAAGAACAAGAAATCTCGTTCTTTCATCAATGCCGTAGGCTTCCCACATTGTTTTCTTTTGTTGAATGCTAATTTATCAGATGATAGGGCCTATAAAGTAGTATTCTGTTTAATTCGAAATTTTCGAGCTGAATTAGAAGGCATTTGTTGAATAGCGAGCAGAGGCACGTAAGATAGCTTCGTTCACCGAGTTTAAGAGTTAGGAACTGAAAAAATCGAATCTCTGTCTGGTGCTGTTCAATTGGATATGGCCAAAAAATTTTTCATCGCTAATATTGTCGCTATATGGGTCCTTGTTTGTGCTCATGCTGCCTTTTTTGGTCGTGATTTTGCCCAAGGAATTGGTAATTTGAGGAAACATTGTAATTAGAGACAATTAGAATTTTTCACTCTCAGATATTGTTAAAATCAATCAAAACTACGATAAATAATTAGTAAAATTCTCAGAACTTTCTTCATTGGTATGAACAAATGTTGATTTGCCAGCTGAAAGTATCGAGCAATTGTAACACAGATATCAATACTTCAGTAATAATAATGAAAATTTAATGAATATGTTGGATACAGAAAATGATTATCACTATGCCCCTATTCACAGTATACACTGAATATAGTCGTGAATGACTTCCTGAAGAAAAAGACTTTCATTAGAATAGATCTACATTAGTATATATTCTATAATGAAATTTAGGCTCAAGTGTAGTTTTATGACTGTTTAAGCTGGTAACTAGAACAGCTTCAATAATGTGTAATTTTTTACGCGTGTATTGATAAGAAAGAGTCGAAAGTAGTGCTGCACTTGAAAGTTCCCTGATAATACTAATTTCACATAAAGATAGGCTGAATATCTGAAATAAAATTTACCAAAATTGATTTAATATGGAAAACTTGAATTCGAGTAAACAGATTGCTATTCCACTGATGATCGTTGGAGCTTCTAGAGTTGGAAAGACCTGCATTCTGGAGTACTTCGTTTCTGGGGATGCTTCTAGGTATATGGAAATTCATTTAAGTGGGAGTCGATTTTAAAATGAAATCCATCGATATTGATGGAAAGAAGGTCAAACTTAGGATTTGGGATACTCCAGGGCAAGAAAGATTCAGAACCGTAAACAAAGCATGGTATCGAGAAAAAAGAGGGTTTCATCTTCATTTACTCAATTGACGACAAAGATTCTTTTCAGAAATTGGTCAAATTTCTTCAGGATGCGGAAGAAAATGCAATGGAAGACATATGTAAAATCCTCGTCGGGAATAAAATTGATCGTTCTGAGCGTGAAGTCACTATAGAAGAAGGAAAAAAATTCGCCGAGTCTTATAATATGATGTTTATTGAAACGAGTGCCAAAACTGGTGAGAACATTACTGAACTGTTCGAAATTTTGACGCGAGATATACTGAAAAAAGCGCCACGGCCCAAAAGACCTAGAAGCTTTGTGCTTAAGAACGTAACTAAAGCTGAAGATAAATCTTCACAATGTTGTTAAAATGGATTTAGCTGTGCCTAATCTCATTGTTCTGAATGAAATGAGGCGAGTGAATATCGCTAAGGAAATATTTTATTCAATAGCAAAGAATTAACTGAGTTTGACAATTGAGCCTCAGGAAATCAATGGAAATTAATTTCTTCAAATGTTATTTGGTCTATTGTCTATTCAATTGGATGTATTGCAAATATTATATACGTAAATTTATTACCTCATGTTAACTTCAATAGAATTTGAAGATAAAAAAAAAGAACAATGATGACTTCAAAGGTGTTTTGCATTTCTCTGATCTTCATCTAAAGGTACTGTTCGCTCAGATGAAGGCACCGAACTTCCTCAATATATTTCGTAGAGAGCTTAAAGGAGTAGTAAAATGTTTGTTTGATGATACCAGGAGAGATGGACGAAACTGAAGGACAATCTGACTTTTGCGCGTGTGCAAATGAAGCTCTTAGGCTTTTCTGGCTAGATATAAAACTAAAGTATGCTATCAAGAAACAGTTACTGCGAAGTACTGTTGGTTATGCAAACAGCAACTTAAAGTGTGGACATCAGAAACAAAAGGGCAGCTGTTGCGATTTGGTTATAGAAATAAATGGATAATTGAGCTCTTCATAAACTTTAAGATCCTAACATTCGAAGTCTAAATAAATAACACAGTTATGAACAAAATTGATATTAAGCAAACCAAACATTATTAAAAGAAACACATTGATCTCATCCAAAGTTTTATAATGTTTTTGAAGATTCTTGTTTGTAAATCATGTTTAGTGAATTCGAAGGTATAATCAAACAAAATAATTATCGAGCCACATCATACTTATGCCTTAATTTTCCAATGTTACTCTCAGAACTAAATTTCTCCCGTTTTCTTTTTATTAGTAATATATTTCTGTTTTCATAATAATAAAATTTGCTTAATGCTTTCTGTAAAGCTTATTTACCTCTCTGCAGATCTCCGCACTCTTCGTTTCTTCTAAGCAAAGCAAACAGACATGATAGACGCTAATAAAATTTAATATATTTCACTTGAATGAAAATTGTTACAGTAATAACCTCCCTCTGAATTAGTATGAGAATAAATCGTCTTTTCAGTCCTGAAATCAGTCGCTGCAACAGTCGCATCGTCAGCCACACTTGCTAATATAGTCCCTTTGGGATTCCATCGAACACAATTGGTAGCGCCTGGAACATTTTGCATGAAAAGATTATTTCATTCATAAATGCTACCTTTATGAATTTCTTTTATAACTTTCACAATCTTCTATGATCGTTAGTCATAAATCTTGATTTCGCAATCTGATCCAGCAGCTGCCAATAAATTTGCATCGCTTTGGCAAACATCAAAAGCGGAAATTATATAAAACCTATCGTGAGCTATGAGCAAGAGTTAATGAATCTGAAATATTAGGTAAATGCGGCACTGCACGGTGCTAGAGAATATGAACTCCTCAGCAATAGTTTTTTCGTTTCAACGTCAAGGATGTTGAGAAGATACCCACAATATTTCAGAAAAACCAATGCCGTGCTAGGGTCAGTGTTCCATCGACAGCGCCCCCAAGAATCTAGCAAATTCCATGAAGTTACAGGCAACCATAAAAGTAAGATCGTTAATCGAAAGAAAATACCTCTTATGGTAGATATTAAAAGAAATCACTATCATTTACCTCCTCCTTTTTTCACAACTCTCAAATGAAAGTTGAACTGATTTGTGCTAATATTTGATATCGAGCACATGCCTCTCCAGTTCATCGTCACCGCAAACTCACCAGTTGGATTGAAGTCAAGAGAAGCAATTGAGTTTTCTTCTACTAAACCTTAATTTGTGAGAGTATTAAGGTCAATTTAAGCTACTTGTGCTCGTGTAAAAGTCATATTCCTCAGGCCATTTCAATTTTTTCAAGAGCTTCACATCATCTTTATTCTTCTGACGAGTGTGGCCAATATTGAATAAGTGGTAAGCTATTTTGTCTCTCACAGAGAGAGCGCCAAGAATATTTCTTCTTGGATTATATGTGAGGTCCCAAATCCAGTATCTATCATTATGTACCGTAAGAACCGATTGGATCTGGCATTTACATCCGAGAGTTTCTTCGAAAGCGTAAATTTCCTTCGCCTTTTCCTTCATGGAGATATCGAATATTTTCATATTCGCCGAAGTATCCCATCTGTTTTGGAGGGAAATTAGCAGATTTGTACCAATAATTTCTTTTAGATGAGCTTTGGCGTTGATGTAATCATCTTTTGCTTTTTTTCCGTGTTGATAGTATTGAATTTTGAGAAGAGAATTTACGATTGATACTGCGCAGCCTAACACCCTCAAAGCGAGAGAATTCTTTGTGAAGTTCGATGTCAACGACATTAATCTGATTAGTTTCATTTGAGCACCAGGCAAGAAGTTTCGAGCTTTCAAGATTTGTATCGCTTGCTGTCAGCATTGTTTTCTAATATTTGATGTTGAGTCCTGGTTAAAACTTGAAATAAAATTGAAGTCTTAGTAGAATTTTGATTTCCAAACTGATCAACTTACTCTCTAAGATTTAATAAAGCGTGAAAAGATAGAAGAGAAAACTTGAGTTTGTGTTCAGTCAGTCTTTTGTTTTCGTGATAAAATACTCTTAATACACTAGATTTATCAGGATTGGAACAACTCAAAATAACATGATACGAGTTTTTCAACCGAAAAGGAGAGATTTCTTCCAATTCAAATAGATTCGAAGAAACTGGAAGGTGTATTGAAAGCCAAAGAAAATGACTCTATCTCTCTTAAAGATGAATGAGTCAAATTTTGTTTATTTATTGTGACATGAAGGTGAAATGTTTTTCCACATCCATGTAGAAAATGCTTGCTAATGCTTAAGAAAGGGGACAAATCAGAATAAAAACACCATGTTTGCTGGAACTAAATTTATTTCATGTTCAGTGACAGCCATACTCCTTCTTCGTCTTATAATGCGAGCAACACCTGTAATTAAACTACTTCATTTTGGATAGAAAAGACAGCTTTCAGATCCTACCTTCTTGAATAGTGGGTTGTTCCAGCACCTGCTGATTGGAAATTGAAAACATCTCAACAGAAGATGCATAAGGATGAACTTCCTCCTTTGGAGTCAAAGATTATTCTCAGCTTCGAGGGTATTATGTCTTTTAACGTTTACTTGATAAATGGGAAGAGCGAAAGAAATTCATTCTTCAATCTGCGAGAGCTTCCTCTAATTGGAAAAAATCAGGAAAAAGAGTGATTTTTTCACACAGAAGTTCGGCTTCATAAAGAGAATCCGAAAAGGATTCCCATCTCAGTAAATTATTGGTAGTAGGCTAAATTCTTAGTCTAATTTTGCTATTTATAAAATTTTAACAAAATTTGACGCCGAATCCCAATAATTGCCGAAAAACCACCCAAAACGATTTTGAAGGCTTGCGAATTATAAAAACCAAAATTTTAATTGCTTCGATATATAATAGCTGCATTACTTCTTTTCGTTAATTAGGCTCGAAATATTAGAAACATCAATGCCTTTTGACTCAAAAATACTATTACAAGCTTAATTTAGTTCTTGTTTAATCATTACAGCTTATTCTTAAAGATGTGTGAAAAATACGGCATCGACGACAAAACAAGATTCCTTGTCCTTCTTTTAGACGCTCAGCTGAAAGGCCCAGAAATATCAAGGATTATCAACAAGACTATGCGGACTGTCCAACGTTGGATAAGAAAAACGAGGAACGGAGAAGATATCAGAATTCATAAGAAAAGGAAAGGACGGAAAAAGGCTATTACTGAAGAAATCGAAGAGAAAATAATCCGAATGGTCAAAGAAAACCCTGAAAGCGCTACCTCTACGAAAATTGCTGCTCGGTTCGGCATCTCATCGCGCTCGGTTCAACGCATCCTTTCGAAAAAAGGTTTCAAATATCGAGTATTTGACAGAACAATCATTTACGATGAAGATGAAAGAAGTTTTCGAGTGGAGTTTTGCAAAAAAATGCTCTCTGATGAAGGCAACTTAATCTTTAGAGCTTTTTACTCTGATGAAATGGGAATCGAGCTTAACAACGCTCGGGGATTACGTGCCTGGCAAACTCCCACTGAAAAAATTCGAAGGAAGGCCATTCTAGAAAACGTTAAATTAGACTGTTGGGGTGCGATTTCAGCTCAAGGAGCGACTTCGTTGGACATCTATAAGAAGGGAATGAATGGAGAGCTTTATCGGCAAGTCATTGAGCGTCATAAGGAGGAGATGGAACGGTTTTACCCTGATGGAGAGTTCTATCTGATTCAAGACAACCATCCTTCGCATCGGATGAATGAAGAATGGATCGTTCAGGAGCAAAATCTGCATCTCATTAAATTGCCCAGACGCTCTCCTGATCTAAATATAATTGAGCATTTATGGCTAGCGTTGAAGGAGAGGGTAGCTGGTGATGCGCCGACGAATGAAAAAGAGTTGAGCGCGAGTTTAGTGAAAAATTGGGAAATACTGACGAAGCCAGATAGACTGCAGCCGTTCTTTGAAACCTTGCAGAGTAGGTACATGGAATGCATTGTGAAAGGAGGCCTAAAGCTCCCGACTTAGCTTGATAGTTAGAGGGAAATAAGAGTGCGATTGTGAAAGATAAAAATGAAAAAAATAAAAATAAATTTATGATTATATATTGAAGTGCACCATATTCAATGTAATCAAATCTCATTCTTAATGAACATTGGATTAAGCTTGTGCAAATCATAGATCTAACTGAATTACAATAAAATTATGGGGGTTTTTCTTTAGAAAGTGAGTATTAAGAAGAAAATATCTGATAATTTTTTTTTATGAAAATGAAGCATCGGACAATTTTTGATTCGTAATCATCGTTCTAGGTGTACTTGAGAAAATCAACGATTTCAGGAAGACCAGTAAGTAATTCATATTTACAAAATATAAAACTCTCAAACTCTACAAAATTTAATTAATCAGGTAGAATATTCCAACTATTGTTCTAATTGTCGGTTAGGTTTTCCAAAAGGCGCTATGTCAGAACTGACTTTTGGATTCAAAGCTGATCATTTCTATTCGCTCATCCTGACTCGATGAAGAACTAATCGCCGCTATTTCCACTCCGTTAACTATCTATATTTTCATGAAACAAACATTGAATTTCAAAGCATCTTTTTCATATATTTAATGTTTTTCTTTTGTTTTTTCAAAATGGAAGGTAACAAGCTAGGAATATAGAACTTCGTAGTTACGAATGATTAGGATTATTTTTGCTGTTTTTCATTGCAAAGCCGTGTTTTGACTAATTTTCTCAGAATTATTCCCTTTCTCCGTTTTCTTCATAATCAGTCGTATATAGATGAAACAAACTGAAAGATATTGCCCCATAATCGAAGGAATGACGAGATGTAAATGAGAAAATCCGCTATTACTTCTTGTGGTATCAGTATATCGCATTTTTCCAGTTTGAGGTCCAAAGTTTTTGTCTTCGTATCGTCCGAGGGTGTTGTAATCATTGTTCCATTGGGTTCCATTTCACACATACGATGTAGTCTAAAATAAGTATGAGATGTGAATGAAGATCCTGAAACGAATTGATACCTTAATGAATGTTATCAAAGATTTTCACTTTGTGAGATACTCTTTTATCAAAAATCTTAGCATCCATGTCAGAACGATGATCGATCATACGCTAAGCCTAAGACCCTGAAATCCTCATTCAAAAAGTGCTTTAAAAATTGGCCTTTTTTCAATTTTTTTTGCTTATCTTGCCTTACACTGTCTTATCTATTGAAACATCAACCAGCAAATTTCTATCGTAGTCTCTTTTAATTCTCTCATACCTCTACTGAACTGTAAAATTTATGATCTGACTTTAAATCATATAATTACGCAAAAACAATAACGCCGAGACTGAGCCTGGAAAAAATTTTTTTAGCAACATGAATGATGAGCAGCGGAAATGAATCGCTGATGTCTTTCTGACCTCTTGCTCTAACCCCATTTAAAGTTCTGACTAGAAGATCGATAGTGGCTATGCGGACTCTTTGATGAGTTGATAGCCCTAGGTGAAAGCATATTCAAGGAGGATCGATAACTGCTATATTTTAACCTATAAGGCAACAAGTTCCATTTATTTCGCCAGACTACACTTTATTAGAAAATTTCATAAAAGAATTTGTTAATATTGTATCGTAATTCGATTTCGAATACTAACTCTCTAATTAATCTGCCAAACTTCAAAATTGATTAGAAATAAAAATTTAATTGAGTGCTTATCTCTCAAACGTTGGCAATTTTTCACAATGGTCGAGACTCAGGTCTTTTTTCTTCATCTGCGACATGCATTAAGCGAATTCTCAAACAGACTACCTTCGCACCTTCAAAACTCCTGGCTTGGTGTTCGCTGGTTAAGAATTTTGTCAGTATCATTGACAGCGAAACGAAGCAAGAGTATGCAAGCTTTTCAGGAGCCCAAAATGATGATGTTAACAGTATTTCCAATATGATATAAGCTATCTCACAGCTTACCTATAAAGACTACCCAGTCATGAATTTTACACACGTGAGAGAAATTCCAGGCACAAGCTACATCATTTCTCTTCATGTCTGCTTTGGAAGATCCGCAAATATGGAGATATTCGACATTTCGAAGAAAAGACAAGCTAAGAAGATTTACTCTTTTGAAAAAATTGCTGGAGGTATTCTCAAAAAATCGACAAGCTCGAGAAATTCTTTCAATTCTATACATTATTATTCAAATTTATCCCTCCGCTATTAATGACAATATCCTTCAAAAAAGCTGTTGGAGAAGGAGATATGACCTATAATCCCCGTCGAAATATTCTCGGAGCGCTGACTGTTAAAAGAAAAATAGCATATCACTTGTATCATATTAGCCTGAACCCCTCGAAGGTCTCAGAGGCTGTTAAGCTCTGTCGAAAGTCCCAATGGCACCCTCACTACAGTAAGTGACTCTGAAATACATTACGAGATAATGCTTCTTCTATAATTGCGTTTCTTTTAGATGAGATGATTACCACCCTTGATTTCAATCCTCTTGGAGAATCCGTTGCTACCATAGACCGGAATGGAGTGTGTGTAATATCAGACGTGGACACCACCAATGTTAACTTTGATATGGACACCAAAAAGAAAGGTATTTGAGATTATCCTAGCATAATTTCTCAAATTTAAGAGACCTTTATTGTCGTTGTCGATGGAGTACCAATTTTGAAGAGCCGATCTTATACATGAAGACTGATTCGTCATATCTGAACATATTAGATGCAGAAAAGAAAGTGCTGACTTTGAATAGTCCTATTCAGCTTGAACAATTGGAAGATCAATGTAATTTGAAAATTGCTATTATCTCCTTGGCATGCTTTTCATTTTGCCCTTTCTCATCACTCGATGAATGTGATGATGTTGTGCTCACCCTAGGTTTTGGATTTACCATTTAACCTAGTTTTTAGAGTAGATACTGAAATAGTTGTTAATACTTTTGATAGGGGGAGGAAAAACTACATTCTGGATTGATGTGTGCCCAACAAACGCAAATTTGCTTGCCTCGGGTGGTTCTGACAAAAGCATAAAGATTTATGACCGACGCGAGTCACAGATAATTAAAACTTATGATGGGATTCATCATGGTAAGCATTCAAGATCAACATTATATAAAGTTCTATTTTTTATTGAAAAATTTAAATTTTCTTTGAGAGTAATTTATGATGTCTAGATAGTATATCTTGTATGAGATGGAATTCTAGCGGAGATATGCTTGCAAGCACTGGTCAAAGCGCAACAGTCCAGCTCTGGGACGTTAAGGCGGAGAAGGCTATTCATACTGGAACTGATCCAGAAGGAAGTGAATTATTAATCATGTATTTGCTTTTTCTCATTTTTTCGTACTTTAGATCCTGTCTTGTCTGTCTGTTTTCTCTAAAGACTAAACAACCAAAGAAGCAGCTAACAATTTGAGGATGACTGATTTCTAGTTTAGAGGGTTATCTATAATTTGATCTCATGTCTATATTGAGGTAAAGAATCTTGTATATGCTGCATTCAAAGGACAAACTTTGGTAAAAACAAATTCAGCCTTGTTCCAATCCAACAGCAGAAGCAGAGAGACATCAGTAGGATTCAATAAAGCATGCTTTCGACTTTTGAAGAGCTATCATTAGAATATTGAGATAGTCATTTTGTCACGCCACCTGTATGATTTGAATGAACGCAATAAATATTGACCAAATTGAATAATAAATTGAGAAGAATAATTTTAATACCAACTTTCTTAGCTGAAAGTACAGAAATGCAAAAGTATCGCCATTTGGATTCAATTGTAGGCACTAGACTCCAGTTTGATTTTTTTCAAAATTTATTCATTAACATGCCAAAACTTAATAACTTGATACTATATGAAGTAATCAAACAAGCAAATCTTTGAGTCGAGTGGAATTTTCGGAGGCCAACTTTTGTGGTCTAGAGAGATGCTTGAAACTGATAATATGAGAAAACTGATCTGGAACTGCTTTTTCATTCTACAATCATTTTTATGTAAGATCAATTGAGGTAACAGATAAAGTGGCATTCAAATTTCAAAGGCACTGTTCATTGCTGAATCAATAATTTGACAATAATATGTATACAGAGCGTTAGAATAAATAAAATTGATGCAAAATTTTTAAAACTTATGAACTTTCAATTCTCAAAACAACACCATCAAAAAAGCAGAAATGTCTTACAAATCCGGTACCCCCTTTGAAAAACTACCATTCTTTAGTCCTTCATTGAGATCTACGTTTATTTTCACACTATTTATTTTAAATATTCCTTCTACTCTTTATCATGGACAGCGTTAGTTTCAGAATATTGCTTATTGATAAAGATACACAAATTGATTCGAAGCGTTAGCAATAGTAAAAAAACTGATCACATTAACAGTTCCTCAAGACATCAAGAAGATATGTGAGAAATAAGAAGTCGTAATGAATGAGTTAAGACATGTTGTTTGTTAGAAGAAATTTGATTTATGAGTATATCATGTTAGCGCTTTCATATCAAACCCCTGAAAGACAAGCACGCTATCTCGAATCTTCTGAAAAGCAGTTTCTCAAAGCAAAACTACAGTATGAGTGACAATAATAGTTTAAGATCATTTAAGTAGTCATTCACTCAAACACGAACTCAGAGAAAGTTTGAGAAATAGTTGTTTTGATGTTGCCCAGATTTTTATCTCAATACTTCGATATGGAAGTCCACAATACATTGTTGTCATACCTCAAACATTCAATTCTTTTGCTTATGTCATCATTAGGATTCAATATGGTGAATATCAAACATTATGAATAAGCTCTAAGTGATGGTGAGTATACGTTTAGTGCGGAAATAACACGAAACAGTGCATATATAACGGCTCAATGCCTGGATACCAGTTTACATCCTAAACAATTCTTGCTAAGTACCACTTTTGAAAGAGATCTTCTTTTGCATTTGATACTGGATCCCAATTGACAAAAAATCGAAAGAACAAACAAGATCAGGTGAAGTTAAGTCAAAGGAATTCGGGGCAACTCCTGAACCCTCGCCTCCGAGAGCTGATCAACGCGCGAGATGGAGTCCAAGCGATATGACAGCAGCCCTATTGAACTTCAAGACTAGAAAAAAGCTATATACTGAAAACATCTCCGATGGAAGTAACTTTTCATTGCGAATAAATAAAGCCTCTTCCTCTTTTCCTTAGATACTTCAAGGTATGTGTTCTTCGTTTAAGAAAAAATCAAACTTAATCATCAGGCCTAAAGCAGGCCACAAAGGAATCTTGTGAGAATAAATTTTGGTGGCGATGACAATTAGTTTTGAGAATTATTACTGCGAGCATATCCTATGCTCCTTTATATGTCTGAGTTTCATCATGCATTTTTTGCGCTCTATCAGAAAAAACAAAATTATTAGTTAGGGAAAATTGAAAATTCTAAGCTGAAAAGATAAAAATGATCGCTCAAACATTTTCTGTAAATGACATTTTGTTGACATGCTCCACTAGACACGTGCTTCAACTACTTCAGAAAGGCTGGGATGCAAAATCTAACAATATATGGAAAGCTCAAATAGAAAAATAGCATCAATGAGTTGATATGTAAAGAAAGTCTTAATGCTTAAATCTTCATTATCGATGTGAAATAGCTACACTTTTAATCATTTAACCGTCCATTAGAGCTCGTGAGCCAAGAATCAAAGTTAAAAGAAAATTTGTTTCAACTTTCTTTCTTATTTATGCGATTGTCCAGCCATCTGTTTGAACATAAAGAAGAGGATTGTTCGTTGACGTTCTGAGACATTAACAAACTCGAGAAAATTCGTTAAGAAATCAATTTTATGTTTTCTATTATGAGGTTCAGATATTTCCTATGTCCTAATTGTTTTGTTTTCATATAGGAGGAATGACTCTTGATATAGAAGGAAGGACAGAATATATTTGCGAGCACAAGTCATCTTAAAGCATTAAAGCACTATTATGGCAGAGAATTATTATTCTTCCAACGATTCCTTGTTACTTTCCCTTCTTGGGTGATTAGTAACTTTGGCTCTTCTCAAATAAAGCAGACAGACATAGCAGCATCTAAGAAGAAATAGGAATCGTTTTTATAATGAAGAGTAGCAAGTTACTATCATCTGAAGTCTTCCCAGTATAGAGTCTTTTTCCAGTCTTGAAGTCCAACAGTGAGGTTGACATGTCAGATGAAGCAGTTGCGAGCATTTCACCACTTGGACTCCAACGCACACAATAGATAGCCCCTTCAAAATAAGTATTTGTCATCAAGGACGATTTATTAAACGAGTTAATAATATTACCCATATGGATGCATTCGAAAGTTCGGACAATCTTGGATTCTCTCTTGTCAAATATATTCACATGTCCAGAGCCATCTGAAGCTAGTAGATTTCCATTGCTTTTGCAAACATCAATACAGTATCTATCCTGATAGTTTCCGAATTCCGCTACTGAAGCAAATATTAAGTTAGAACAACAACAAAAAAAGAGATGACAAGAATAAAATTAATAGGTCAACCGTTATTTGCTCATTGAAAGAGAAACTATGGTCCTCTTTTTAATTGAACAACATTATATAAGGAAGAAAATAGGTAAAACAAAGAAAAGCTATAATCACGATCTGGGTCAAGTTCAATAGGACGCTTAGAAGTGAGGGCTTTCTTTTCAGCATCCAAGATATAGAGAAGGTATACACGATACTTGATGAATAATAAAGGTTCATCAGTATTAGTGCTCCATCTACAACGTCCAAAAGAATCTAAAGGGGTAATTATAAGAATAAGAGAAATTTTAATTCTGCCAATAATATAATTAATATAAGAATTCATGTGCCTGGTCATG
>ENA-UOTX01000859-UOTX01000859.1-compost-metagenome-genome-assembly--contig:-NODE-859-length-28497-cov-43.405243_pt1 | contig 28497 bp, 23 predicted proteins | sample MGYA00238143_ERZ746982 | MGnify/ENA primary metagenome ERZ746982 (study PRJEB28758, sample SAMN06268862) | compost metagenome | isolation source: single cell | place: USA: California, Emeryville, Joint... | reverse complement strand
AGATCATTCGCTTCCTCGATTTGAGAATTCATTTCTTGCTTTAAGGTGAGTATTGTCGCGTTTGACTTCTCAATTTCGTTTCTGTAGTCAACTAAAATATCTTCAGCTTGCTTATTTTCTTTCTAAATACAGAAGTCAGTTTGCTTTTCAATGAAGCGGTATTACCAGCTGCTCGTCTTCCAGGAGCCGAACTCTTCGCTTAAGGTCTTCCTGTAATTCAAAATCATTTTTCATTTTCTCTCGAAGACCTTGAATATCTTCCAAAGCGTTCTGCAAACGCTCGGCTTGAAGCCGTGCAGTTGCCTATTACAAAATTTTGAGCTGTTCCTTACAAGTTGAGGCTTCTTACTTTCAACTCTGAGTTTTGTTCAGCAAGCATCTGATTCTTTCGTATTAGGTCCTGCATGTCGTCTTTAATAGCGTCGTCTTTGAATGAACTAATCTTCTCTGAATTCCACTAAAATCATTATTACTCTTACACATCAAAAAAAGTCGTTGTTACTTGTCTGAGGCTAGCAGATCGCGTTCCAAGCGACTTGATTCTTTCTTTAGTATCCTCTAACTCATCTGTTCTTTTACGTTCACTCCTTTTCTGCTTTTCCTGTTGTGTCTGGAGTTCATCTATTCCAATGCGATTGATTTAAACCAGCCGAGCTCACTATTTACCTTTTTCCAGCGTAATCTGTCTATTTTCGGCTACCAACTCATTTCTCTGTCGAGTAAGGTCAGCTAGTTGCTCTTCATAATCAGACATTCTACGTTCGAGTTGTCTAATTGTTCGATGCAACTGCTCTATTTCATAGTCTTTATCAAGCAATTCTCTTTGCATGCTCTCAGCCTGATAGCTAAGGGAGTGCTGCCCTGGCTTATGCCTTTCAGATTCAAGAGATTTAACAGAATGTGCGCCTTGCAACGAAGAACTACGGGCTTCATCTATATCATCAAATATTGTTTTATTCTTCCGTTATCAAAGAGCTATTTTTTTTTTTACTATATTTTCTAGATAGTGACCTATACTCGTCAGACTTCTTCAAAAGATCTTCTTTCAGATGCTGAATTTGTTTCTCCAGATATTTTTGAGTATTTTGCCAAGTGGCCTCAGTGTTCTTGAACTGCTTTGCTAGATTAAAATACTTTCGCTCAGAATTTTGTAGCTCTTGCTCAAGGTCATCAATCGTTTTTTGATGCTCCCGAGTAATGTTTTCAAACTCCACCTTCAATTTGTAATATTCATCGTTTTTGGTCATCTTCTCTTTTTCTAGCTCCTCTTGAAGGGCATTATACATCTCCTACAATATAAGGAAGCGAAAATAACTGCTTACTAACGTGAAAAAGAAGGAATGCTTTACCTTATGTCTTGCATCTAGCTGATCTTTGAGTTCTAGAGTAATTTGCGCCTCTTTCCTTAAGCTGATAACTTCATCCTTAAGGAAAGTCAGCTGTTTCTCAAGCGTTTCTTTCTCATCAATAAGTCGATATACTTCTTCTTCAGCTTGTCTCAGTTGATCCTCTTTTTCTGAGAGCATGTTGACCGCGTCTGACACTCGTCTTGATTCGGAAGAATACTCGCCCTCTAGAGCTTTAAATTTTTGCTCGCTCTTGCGATTGAGCTCTTGAAGATAGTGAATTTCATCCTTCAGAGCTTGGATTTGATCAGAAGCACGCTGTTTCGATTCAGTTAATTCTTCTTGAGCATTCCTCTTTTCATTCTCAGCTGCCTTGAGCTTTTTGGTCAATTCTTGCTGGAGTTCTTCAAATTCGCTCTGTAACTGTTGATATCGAGTGTTTTGTCTTGAAAGCTGGGCCTCTAATTCCGAAATCCTTGATTTCTCATTCAAATTTTGATCTTTCGTTTTGGACTTTTCAGCTCTGAGAGCTTCTTCAAGCTTTTTAATTTCTTTTTGAATCTCAGCATTTTTCGTGAGAGCCTCCTTTTTTTCATTGGTCGCTCTCTCAATATTCTCTTGCAAGAATCGGATTCTATTCATGGCGAGCGAAAGTTCATTCTCTAAATTTCCCTTGATATTTTTCAGAACTTGCACATCGCGTTTTGCGGACTCTGCAGTTGGCGATGTCATACTTTGTTGAGTGAGTTCTGTCGGCAATTTATCTTTCGTCACTTCAAGCTCAGAGGTCTGGACGTTTTGACTATGAGAACTTTGAGTAAGCTGCTGTTTTTCTTTCTCTCTTGAGCTATTTCGCTCATTTTTCAGGATATTGCAGAGCTCTTCATAATCCCTTTTAAATACACATCAATGAAATTTATGGTCGTTAGGTTGGCTTTTACCTTTGAATCTCATTGTATTTCTGTTCCAATTTTGAATTTTCGTCAAAAAGGTTTTGCTCGTTCTCAAGCAAATCTGAGATTTTTGCATTTAGCTTGGCGATTAGCTCTTGATTGGCTACATTGCGTTCAGAGCTTGCCTAAACGACATTAAATCAAAATTCAGCAAGTTCACTCATAAGGAATACACTTACTTTAAGCGCATTTTCAAGTTTTTTTGAGATTGATCTCACTTCTTCTTTCAGCTGAGCGTTTTCTTCTTTATATTTCTGTAACTCCCAATCAATTGGTGCAGTTCTGCTATTCTCATTAAATAACCTTGGTTGTGGGTTTCGATTCTAAGTTCGGGGTAAAGACCATCATTAATTACCACTTTAAAACATTTATGGAGTTACCTGGCTTTCGGGTATGTAATCCAAACCAGTTTGCTCATTGAGAGAATCTGAATTACTTGTCGGAATATATCTAGGATTTCTTTCACGATCTTGGAATGAAGATTTTTGACGCTCTAAATCTTCTTGTGCTTCATTCAAGGAAAGAGTGAGACTAGTGACTTGCTGCTCGAGCATTTTAATCCTCTTTTGTTGTTTCACCGCCTCTTCCTTGAAAGATAGACGTAGATCTTCAATATTAACATCTTGTGATTGGAAAGCTGTCCCTGCATTGGTATCGAGTTCGGCTTTCAAATCTCTCACCTCCTTTCTAAGCCGGTCGTTCTCGTCAGATAAAGCTTCGATCTTCTCAAAATCTTTTTTCCTTAGGATTTCTTGCTGATTGAGTTGGTTTAATAAATCTTCAATTTGTTCTTCTCTTTCACTGATTTTCGACTGCAATTCTCGTACAACAGGATCTTGAGACTCTATATGCTTAGCGTCATTCGTGAGCTTCACTTTTCTGTCTTTTATATACTTTTCTCGGACTGCAAGCTCTTCCAATCTGAAAGAAAGATGCGTGTTTTCCCGTTTAAGCCGCTCAACTTCACTGCTAAGCTGTTTCTTTTCCCTCTCAATAGCCTGCAAGTCTTTCTGGATTCCATCGAGACTGATTTGTTTTTTCGAGATCTCGGTGACTTTCATCCTCACTTCATTTTCAAGTTTGAAAACAGCATTTTGAAGTCTTCTGTTTTCTTCCATCAGCTGCTTGTGAGACATATCCTGTTGGGTCTTTAGATATTTTAGTTCTGAGATGTTCTCAGCACCAACTGTATTTTGTAGCTTGGCATCCTCAAGACATTTTCTTTGGTGCTCGTTGAGTTGGTGGATCTCAGACAACTCGTTCTAAAAAATTATTTCCAACACTGATAAATCGACGCAATCATATTGTATATACGTTGAGTCTTTCAATTTGCTCTTTAAGTTCGAGGATTTGCTTGTCTTTCTCTTGAAACATCTCCAATATCTATAAAAATTAGCAATGAGGGAATTTTAGCTATTGCAGTTACATGCTGATCCTTTCTTTCAGCCTGCTGCCTCTCTTGCTGCAGTGCCAAATCAACGATAGCTTCAATCTTTGGCGCTTGGCTTTTTAGTAGCTTTTTCATCTCTTGCAGATACTCATCAGCTTGGGCTTTCGGATTTGTTTTCATGAGCAAGTCGGTTCTCTTTCGCTTTTCTAAATCAAGCTCCTTTTGTAACTCTGCAATAATTTTGTCTTTTTGGTCAATCTCACTGATGGTTCTATTGTTAAAATTTCCAAGCAGGTCCTTCTGACTGAGCAGCCTGCGCACCGAATAATGTGAATAATTATTATATTACAGAAATTTGTCGTTACTTCTCTTGCATTTCTTTGATAATAGCTTCAGACTCTTGCAGTTTAGCACGCAGCGATTGATTTTCTTCCTCTGCCTGAGTTTTACTAGATTTATTTACATCTGTATCCCGAAATGTCAGGACGCCTGATCCTTCAACTGGAAAACTGTGCTCTTCTATTAAGATCTGGCTGTCGTTGGTGCGTAATCGTGCTTCTTCAGCTCTCGATCTATGTTCACCAACAAATCCTTTGGAACTTAATCTGAGCAAATAATGCCACAAAGGAGGACGTTACGGATTTTTTGCCCTTCTCGTGGGTGACTGATTTGCACAGCAGATTTGACTGAAGAGGTAACTTCTACTTTCACAAGCGTTTTACTGCTGGAGATAGTAATTTCATCTCTTAGTTGTGTTCTTCCTGGATGACTGAATTCAAAGTGAGTGAATGAAGCTGGTCAATGCCGTTACTTTTTAACCAGAAGCTTAATTTCGGCTTCTTGTTCTGCCAATGGGCTAAGTCGCATTTTTGTGGGATTTATCTTGTAGAAGTCTGCATTTGAAGTCTCTAAGGTCTGTAGAGTATTGAAACAAATTTGATGAGATAATGCGATTACAATGGGTTGAGTCTCGGTGGTATTGTTTTTAATTATAATCCGTTTAGTGTATGGTTGGTTCACCAGCACGTCCGGAAACTGAAGTTGTTCTGGATAGACTGAAATCAGTGATGAGGAGTTTGACATAAAATTGAAATTTGAATTAAACAACTAATTGGGTGTAGTATGAGAATTAAAGATTTTCTAAATCACATTCAACCAAAGAGGAAATTGGGAATATATTTCATGATGTCTCAAGAACAATGCACGATCTTAAACGAGCAAATGGAATGTAATTAATTTCCTGTTCAATTTGAGAATGACGAAGTATTTTCACGACAACCGAAGAGATTCGCGATACAGGTTTTCAGAGTGGAAATGAAAAACTTCTGAATTTTGGAGAACTTGGCTTCAAAAATCTATTCCTTGCATGCAAATCCTTCAAAAATTTACCTCTATTACAAAAGAGCCGAATACTAACTCAAGTAAATATCTTTCAGAGATTGAACTACATGATTAACTATCAGCTAACTAATGCGAGCATTAATATTAAAATTTTTTTGGAGTTTCTGGAAAATGTCATAAATTGGTGAAGCTTCGACAGTACTGAAAAAAATTTACTTTGGATCAAAGTTAGTAGCATTCTCAGGTTATCGAAAATAATCTCCAGATCAAAAGTTCGATCGAGAAAAATAATAAAAACCTCAATGATCGACAAAAAATTCGAAAAAGAAGACCGCCCCCAAGCTCTCGCGGAGCCTGTCAATGAAAATGAGACTTCAACAGCAGAAACAGCTCTCAGAGATGCCGAGAGTGACTGGAAGCTCTTTCAAGTACAGATTCGATTCATCCTTCCTCCCATCATTTTGTTCATTAATTAGTCTCAAGTAGGTGGATATTGGACAATATTGCAAGAGAACCTGCGAACGAAATGGCCTTCCGATTTAACGAGTATTTCCTCACTCAATTATCGTTTCTGATTTTTTCACTCTATCCACTCTATCAGGTTTTCGGCTAGAATATGTCTATCCAATAAACCCGGTTCACAGGTCTAGTGCGCTCTATTTTCTGACAGCCTCGACTCTATACTTATCTTTTAAAAGTACTTTATCGAAATACAGTTGATGCTGATTCTCACAAACTGTACTAATAGTGAAATCGGGATTACTCAAGAGCTTCAGAAACACGGCTTTTATGTACCTCACTGCGGGATTTATTATCTATCCGGAAGGCATTAATCCTTATTACTTCAAAAAATAGTCACTCTCGACTTGGCTGTAATGTATTAATACTATATATCTAGTTCTGAAAATGAATAAAGACGAATCAATGTGTATATTACCATTAATAAGAATGTCTCTTAGCTCTTATGAATCGAGGCAGACATTGTTTTGAGAGACCCTCGCTGACGGTCCATAGAACAATATTAAAATATATAATATGTTATTAGATGTTGAAAGCTCAATTAAAAGCTAAGTCCGACCCTATTACCCCTTGGATAAAATCTCTTCATGACGATAAATCATTCTCTTCAGTTTGTACTGTTGATTTATCTTTTTTCCAAAATAAGTAATTATATGAAAAATAGTATACTTTGAACAAATATCAAAATAAATTACAACAATTACCCGTCTCAGCCAATTTATATGAAAATAAAGACATCCCTTTCCGCTTTTTTTTTTGAGATACTTAGACATAATTATATTGCAAGACACCTGCTCAGTATGATTGTTCGGAAAGCTGCGGTTTAGCAGACTTTTTGGGGCTTTGTGCGCATGAGATATCAGGACGAGAAATGATAAGATTGATAAACAGAGGACTTATCGATAGGAAATTGAAACAGCGCTTATTCGCCTAAACAAGTGGTTGACGACTTCGACATACGGCTCAGGTTTTCAATTCATTGATTCTAGCATCATATTCAACGACAGAATCTGTAATCTCGCTCAACCATAATATCGCGAAGTTGTTGCTGCTGAGGGCCTTAATGATGAGCTTTCTGCAGCGCGTCTTCATGATATCATCGCTGAGTGAACAACGGTTTTGACCTAGTGCTTGTCTCTTAATTTTTTGGAAATTAATTATTATCAAAGTTGATAGCACCACCTTGATATAACCGCGTGCCTGGGTGGGTTAATCAAATGGAGCGTAGTAAATAGTTTCTAAATTCGATAATTAGAATCTGCTCCAGAAGGGTTTCTATAAACCTTAGAATTAAAGAGATTTAAATTCTTCAAATTATGGAAGGATTTAGAAAAAATTTTATTGTTTAATAAATTCATTATCGATTTTTTTAATAAAAAATTTTATCGGATCGTTCTGAAGGGTCATTACAAAAGTCATTATCATTCCTAAAAGGAACGATTAAAACGGTCAGAAGTTTGAAAATCAAAATAGAAAATGTGCTACTGGAGAAAACACATTAACAATGCCCTCACGTTGGCAAGGAAGCAAAATGTTGATAATTTCTGGCTTCTTTAGTAAAATAATTTGTGGAATCAAACAGCTTTCATCAGTCACAGTTAAAGTTCGAGGTTCCAAAAAGGAAATTAATAAAATGCATTCAATTAAATTTGCTCGTAAAATTCCTTTTCCAGAATTTCGAAAGGTCAGATCCAGAACCTTAAGATGGGTTTTTACTCGGTTCAAACAGCAACTTTCGAACCAGATAGAATCAGCGTCTTCTGAGGATTGTGTACCCCGCTAAAACGAGTTATCAATACTCTTTCTTTATTTGTCACTTCCACATTGTTCCATTTTTGTTGTTCCCTTCACAAACTTAACTAAGAAAAAAAAAATTGTTGGTAACGTCTTTCGCTTCGTTCAGCAGCCGAAGCCCATTACTAACAAGAATTATCCATTCAAGACAAGTAGTTGAGGGCTATTTTACTGTAAGATAGGTAAATATAAAAAGATAGCCAATTTGTAGGGTGTTTAGATGATCAAAAAGAAACTCCTGTGGCTTGGTAGAATATAGATTAGTACTAGGCGAGTGAATGCGAGTGAATGGAGGAAATTTTGAAGAATTCATGCGGCAATGATTTTTATTTGTCTTTTGATGTCGCTCAATTCGAGTACTTAGCTACACTCACTCTATGCTGTGCTCTAAGGAACGTTGGCCCTGTGGAGAAGAGGTCAACTTTTAATCGATTGTGAAAATTAGCATGCTGTTGGAATTAGGAAATTTGATTCGCGCTTTATGGCTAAAAGCATTCAAAGTTACTCACTTTCAATTCATTTTTTGAGTATTAAGCTCTTCAGATTGCTAAGAGATCAAGATTATCGAAATTTTTGAATTGGATCTGCGTGCTGCTGCAGAGGAAGAAAAGCTTATTTGGTTAGAATTAATAATTCCTTCCTAATCGGAAGGTTTTAGAATCAGTGGGTTTATTCTCTGCTAAGCTAATAGCTCAGAAATAATGAAATTAATTTTTGGTCGCTATGGACTGAAGCAAGCGGACATAAATTTAAGGTCAAAACGCTAATAATTCTGCAACTTCTGCTTAGGTAAGTCGTTAGAAATAATCTCCCATCTGCTTATAATCCTTTTTGTAACTAAGATCATCTATATCATCTGTAATCGCGGATATTTGATATTTATGCACAGCAATATGTGATGCACTTAGGAAATCTCGTTACTAGCTAATACATCAACTCATTTTCCCAAAGACGCTTGTGGTCTTCTGTCTCTGCCTCTGTCTGTCTCTCTCTCTTCATGACTGTATATATTTTTTAAAGAAAATTTGTTGCAGTTAAGATCTAAGTGAAGTTTACTCACAGTCAGTTATGATAACGTGAATTTGAAGGTGTTACTGGAGCGTTTAATAAAACAGAACATCAATGCTTGCAAGCTAGGTCCTAGTTGCAGTCATGAGAAGTAAAGCACTTTAATTAACTCGTATTCAAAAAAGTTTTTTGGAGGAATAATTTGATTTTTTAAAGATTTTCAAATTTGCAACACGCGCATAATAACGAAATGGATTCCCTGAACTTTGATTTCTTGGTGGCAATCCACGCCGTCACCTCTAATCCTAATAGAGGACAGCTCAGCCAACATCGAAACACTCGCATGATCCTTCAAGAGGACGACTCTTCGTCTCAAGGCAAAATAATCGAAATATTTTGGTGTGTTTATGATCTCCGTCAGCAGCTCGTCACCGATGAGGCCCATTTCTTCGTGCGACCTCTGCGTGCGATACAATTCAGTCCTGATCTCGAGTCAAGACTCGGAGTGACGCTGGAGCAAATTGAAGAAGAAGGAGTCAGCCTGACTGATGTTATCAACACATTAAACGACTATGTGTATGAAACTTTCATGCGACCAAATCATTCTTTCTGTTTCGTCACCGCTGGCAACGACCTCTTGACAAGAACCCTTCCCGTCGATGCCAGAGAGGCCAAGATCAAGCTCCAACCGCATTTCTTCCAATACTTCGACATCCATGTCGAATTCAACAAGGCTTTCCCGCAAGCAGGCACAAGAAACGTGCTCGACATGATCCAGTACCTGAAACTGAAAGAAATGCAAGCTCCAACTCTCTGCCAACTTGAATGCAAGAGCATTACTCGAGTCATGAATCGCCTCGCAAAAGACGGACACCGTTTCGATAACCCACTCTCTCTAAACGTTCAACATCAACCAATCTCCGCTCCTAATAAGTACATCCCCAAGGAGCCACCAGTTGTGAATAAATGGAGCTCATTCATCGGCGGGAAGGCACCTGAACCTTTCCGTAATCCTCTCAAAACACATTTCATCAGACTCAGAGGCCTGCCTTACAGCGCCCGAGAGTACGAAATCCTTGAGTTCTTGAGAGGTATCAGAGCTTCGAAGGAAGACATAGCCATCTTTTACGATTTCGGCGGGAAGTTCTCGGGAGAAGCCTACGTGAAGCTTCATAATGAGGCTGATGTGAAAGAAGCGTGCTCTTTCCACATGTCCGAGTTTGGTAAAAGAGCGATTGAAGTGTTCGAGGCGAACGAAAGCGACTATATCAGAGCGAAACAGTCAGCACTACCTGACAGACGAGATGCAAGCCAAGAAATGAGAGACATTTCTAATGTTTACGATGAAAGCGTCGGAATCGTAAAACTAAGAGGTCTCCCTTACTCATGCACAGATGAAGACATTAGAGAATTCTTCAAGGGCTTTGCGATCAAAAAAGACGGCCTGAAAAGAGCAGTAAGAGCAGGAAAACCAAGCGGCGAGTGCTTCGTAGTGTTTGAGAACCGAGAACAAGCATACAGTGCGCTATCTCTGAACATGGAAAAGATTGGCTCTCGTTTCATTGAGGTCTTCCTAAGCAACCCCAAGGAATTAGAGCATTTCATGCATCAAAACTTTGGAAACAGCGCACCTGTCTATGGCAAGGAACACATGCCACAGATACCTTTGGAGAAAAAGAAATGCACACTTATGGTGGTAGGTTTGCCTTTTACTTCGACTTTGAAAGATGTGAAGGCTTTCTTTAATGAATATTCTCTTGATGATTCAGACATTCACTTGCTGAAGAACAGCTCCGGAAAATTCGGTGGCAATGCTTTAGTCACTTTTGAAGATGAAATCGCTTCTCAGAGAGCGATGAAACAGAAGAACTTAACCTACATGGGATCTCGCTACATCGAAATTTTTGAGTACCGATAAGCCACACTCACTCTGAGGGGCTTAGAAAGGCAGCACTCTATTAATTTTTCGTGTTTGGTTCAATATTTCCTCTTCCTCTGAATGAGTGATATCTGTTATTTTCTGAAGTAACTGTTTACAAAGAGGAATATTTCGAGTAATGAAGTTTTTCTCACGAGTGTAACTGCTGTGTCCTTTCTAAAGTCAATATTATTTTATCATTAAAGCTGAATTAAAGTTAACCCAAGTCCCCTCCTACTTCATGAAAATATTCTCTTAGAGAATTCCTTTATCCCATCGAACCATTTGCATAAATCAGTGACGATAATTTATTCAATTGAATTCCATGGTTAAAGACGTTAACAAAGTGCTGAAATATCTACTAATGAAGTAAGTTTATAATTTCGTATCATTTTGAATGAAGCTTGAAGGATAAACCGGTCCTAATTACGATCCTTAGAATTGGAAATACCCCACTAATCTAAATCGTAAGTTGAGTGTATAGAGGAGTAATTTTTCATGACAACTGATTGAATTCATAAAAGACTGCCAATTGTTCCATTTTTATTGGCGCATCCGCAAATTACGAAGGTAATTGACAGCAGCAGCAACAACTCTTAAATTCACTCTGATGAAATTAGCATTTAGACAAGAAATCTTAATAAGATGCTTTTTTGTTGTTAATCCTTCTTTACAAACTTGCTGACATTATCGAGCTCCTTAGTGATTTCAGCTCCAGCTTCATAGTCAAATCTCCTTTTTCCATTCTGATCTACCTCTCCATTCGCTTGATTGGTTTGATCGTCCAAAAGAAACACTCTAGTAAGAAAAAGAAAAGAATTTAGACATAACATCATTTTATTTGAGTTACCTCTTTTTGTATGCTCGAATCTTGTTCGCATCAGAACATCTTTTCGTTGCAAAATTCAAAAATATTTTCAGGCATTCATCTCTTACGGTTGGCTTGGTTTTATTCTTCCAAAATGACAATGGGTTTCGGTAGTATTTAGGAGCAATAAATACCTTTTGCAAAACAATCTCAAATAAATCTTCGAATTTTTGCCAGGGTTGATCGCTGTTTGCCATGAAAAGAAGAGTGCTCGTTAAGAAATAAGGCGTCATTTCGAGTTTGTGAATATATTTGAAATAAGTTGTCATGCAAAGTTCGTAGCCTCCAAACTAACATTTTGCATCGAGGTTAGGTTAGATGGAGACAATTTTGAATATTATTATTACTTCCATGCAAAATCCAGCAAACTCGTTCAATATCTCAACTAGAGTCTTCTCATCTCCTTCTTTTTTCTGGATAATATCAAGGTAAATCTCAATCGCATTCTTTCTATTTTCTGTCCTCTTTTCAAAATTTGCATGGCGTATATAAGCTCCAATAGAATCATCTATTTAATGAGAATCATTTTGCCAACCCTCGGAAGTAACAGCAAATTTACTCTTGTTCTCGAGTGTGTTATAGATCTCTCTGCACACATCAAGTTCGCCAAATTTCTCTGAAACCTCTGCGAAGTACATCAAAAGCTTGTCAGAGCTAAAAGTGTTGGGATATGGTTATTCAATAGAATATTTATTCTTGTTTACTTGAGGATCTCAAACAATTTGCTATATTTGAGGTAGTTTTCTGGAATATCTTGTGGATTTTCGTTCTCTTCGATGTAGTAGAGGTATTTAAGCCACATTTTCAGGTCGTCTGGCTGGAAAAGTAATAATTTAACTGTCAAGACAAAGTTGAGAAAGTGATCCTCACCAAAACAATCAAGGCTTTTTCATAGTAGAATCTCAGGATCCTTTTATCTCCAAATGCCTTAACCTTTTCAATTACAGCCTTGATCTCATTCGCTGTTGATCTTTCGAGCTTATAACCATCATATTCAGTCTTTCCAGCCTGTGAAAAATAGAATTAGCTCATAAGCACTCTCAATTTTTTTGGTTACAATCTCATCAATGGAGAGACCCTGAATTGGACTAAGTCTCGCAAGTGCTTCACTATAAGCTTTGCTAAGTTTTTCCGGTAAGTTCTTTCTTTCTATAACACGAGATTAGCTTGTATCTTTCTCATCTTTACCTTGACTCGGATCGTTCTCTCCATGAACAGAAAGCACTGCAAAATAATACTGCGGAGCTAGCTGCTTGATGAACTGGCCGTATCTAGTGAAGATAAGCATAAGAACATGAGAATAAAATAGAGGGTTATAGATAAGGAGACTGAATTAAGAAGACAATCACAAGGCTTCAAAATTCTAATTAAAAAAGTACTTGGAGACTCAGAGCCTTCTTAAATCAGGAGGTTTGAACTGAGCTTCTGATTATTTATACCAACTAAACTGCAGTTAGACAACTAATAGTCTTAAATTATCAGCAGCAGAGTAGAAGACAACAGAGGAGGGAAAAAGTAATGAGAGTCTCACCCTTGTATAATGCTTTCAGCTTGCTTTGTTGGATATTCTAGCATCTTCCAATAAACTTTATCCGCTTCTAAGAGGTTCCAATTCTTCGCGAAATCGAGGTACAACGTCCAAATCAAATGAGCATTTTCGTCTAACCCAACTGCTTCAATTGCGCTTCCAAACCATCTAAGTGATTATTAATTCCTCATGTTGAAACTAAGCCGAGAATAGGTTGTACTTTGAAACGAGATCAGGAGTTGAGGTACCATAAGCGTAAGAAAGCCATGAGCAAAAGCAGTTCCATAGATCCAAGCAGCGCGAATTCACAAAAACAGCTCTGGAATATCTAATATAAGGGAATATAAAAGCTTGAAGACGTGAGTGCTAAGCAAACATTTCGAGAGTCTGGTCGGACTTGTCGCCACCCACTGCAAACATCTGTGCGTATTTATTCCAATAGCGGTAATTAAATGGAAATTTCGAGAGGAAATCTTCATATAGCTCTTGAAGAACCTAACAAGCAAAGAGTTAGAAAATTTTTGCACGAGATTATCGTTATTATAGGGATGTAGAAAAAGGAAGGACATGAAGTCAATCCAGAAAGAGAAAAAATAAAATGATTGAATAAGTGAAGACTTACTCCTTTTGCATCATACCCTTCGAAGGACTCGAGAATCTTTACTGTTTGCTCATACTTTTCTGCATAGCTTATGTTCGAATTATGGATCTTTTGTAGTTGCTGCATGATTCCAAGCGGAGATTTCTAAGATTTGAAATTATTTTAATTTCTTTCCTTAGTGAGTGTTTATTGGAAATACTATCAGGCGGTAAACTTGTATACTTGGCAAATGAAATGAAAAAATATACGAAGACATAATTTTTGATGGATAAAGGTCCATTTTCGATGAACATTAAGGGAGGTTAAAAATAAAACCTACATATTGGGTGGGAAAAAAACTCTTGATTTTAGAAAAACGAGTAATTTTCAGAATCTCTTAATTTATAACAAACTTGACTTAGCTTCAAAGTAAAAAATCACAGAATATTCATGTGTTAGACTTAGAGTTTTAGCTCCTGAAAAACCTTATTAAAAATCTCTAGACCGCTTGCCGCATTTTTGTTGAATTCTTCTAGCTCTCTGTTCCTTGTTCGCAAGGATTTTACCTAAAAAAATTACATTAGCAAAATCATCATCGAGTTCATACCTCTTTCGCTAGAAGCACTAGTTTCGACTCCGTAGTTTTTTGTTTCTTCATCAGCTCTTCGTAATCTTGTTCCACCTGGTTTAGATGTTGAGTGAGTTCCTATCTCAAAATAATATCAAATTTTTCGACCCATATTGTTTACATTGATTGTATTCTCAGCATTACGCATTTCCTCTTTCAATGTCTCAATAGTTTTCGTGCATTCAGCCACATTCTGTATATATGTCAAACAATAAGGGGAAACTCCGACAATTATTTTTACTTTCTTTTCGGTATTCAATTTCTTCTTAGTGAACTCAAAATCTTCGTTAGTTTGTCTAAAAAGCTCCTTCTGCTCTTCGAGTTTTTGAAGCAGCATATCCTTGAGCGCTTCAAGCTCCTGCAAACGAAATTGCTTGTTAATTACGCGGTTTATATTGTATGATCACTTTGGTTTCTTGAAGTAGAGCTCGAGAGAATCCCATCAGCTGACTTAGCAATTGACAAAGAAACTCTTTATTATCTTTCTCGAGGAAAGTTGTAATCTTTTTAGAGATATACGCATTGTATTCGTCAATTGATTGCTTAACCTGTTTAACAAGGCACGATTAAATTAATTTTTCAGCTAGGTTCAGATACTTCATCAAAAAATGTACGTCTGGCTTCAGCTTTGTTCTTGAAGGCATCAGTTTTTATAAATATGCACCTGGGGTTGTTCTCAAACTCTTTCATTAGCATAGTATCTCCTGCCCCCGATTTATCATCTTTCTTCTTTACTTTTGATCTCAGTAAACCCCACATTCGCTTGCCTCCTTCCTCTTGTTCTCCTAATCGCAAGATGAGCGTGAAATCCATAATTCAGATTTTCATTTCAAGGTATACCATTTTTTTTATCTTCATTTGAAGGCAAATTAAACAGAGACTCAGCCAGAGAAAGGACAGCTGGCATATACTCTGCTGCTTTTTCTCTCAGCCACACATATTTCGTAAAACAATGCTTCGAATAATCATCGTCGAGCTCCGCCGCTCGTTTTTGGTACAAATCTGTGAAATATTATTACAGCATAAGTTAGATGAGCTTCAAGTACCAATGTCTCTCAAATATGCTTGTTTATTCCTAGCGCACTGTCTCATATTATTCTTCGCGATAACTAAACTATAATCCCCTCTGTTTTTGATCGCAAGAGCAAAGAACTTGCTCGTTTGTCGGATTTTGAGTATTTGCTTCACAGTCAAAAACTCACAGATTCTGCTTCCACAGCTCGTGCTGAAAATGTAGGCCAGATCCGGCTTTTTCGGGATCTCAATCTGCTTTTCATTGGGTTCTTGCAGATACGAATCAACAACTCTCATATACTTCGCTAACTCCATAGCAAGGTTCTCTATTCTTTCTTTACATTCAGCGTTTAACTCATCTTTGCTAGCATTTGCTTCCCTAAGCTCTTTAACTTCCTATTCCACAACAGCAATTTATTATACTGCTTTGAAAGGACTAATTTACTTTCTTAAGCGCCTCTATCTCGGCTGTCATAGCCTCTTTCTCAAGCTCATGCTCTTTAGTGAGGTCCTCTACAGCTCGAGCAATGAGTACACCAACCGGTGTTGCTGGAGTCTCTGGAGTTAACTCTTTGATTTTAAGCTCGTAATTTTGGCAAACGATGGCGTGTTCCTCGCTCTGCTTCTTCAATTGTTCAGCTAAGCTCTTCTTTTCCTCGCGCAATTTTTTATATTCTGCTACTAGTCTCTCGAACTTCTGTATTTCATCTCGAACTCGCGAATAATCTGCATATAATTCGTTTATCATTTTCCAGTCGACGAGAGTGTTGTCTTTGAGGTATTGAGTCATGGCTTCTAAACTGCTTTCTACTCTGTCTTTGAATTCTGGGTTTGTATCGAATTTGGTAAAAATATTGTCCTCGAACTTCTTTAATGTAATGATCTCTGGATAGATGTCTATCGGTTCTGAGAGCTTCCTCTTGTCAGTCTTGGATTTCTTTCGAAAGATACCGAACATTGATTTGAGGAGAAATCTTCAATATATTTGCACTCTATATATTTATTGTTTTCCTGATTCAATCAGAAAAATTTTACAATGATTCAAAGGAATAATGAGTTCTATGGCTCAAGGTGCATTTTGTAGAAATTTCTTTTGATTGCTCCCTTAATTTGCCTGAATCCTGTTTTTCTGAGGATCATACAAGGACGCAATAAAACTGTACGTTCATTAGCAACTATATTTTCTCCATCTATTGTTTTCTTTTGTCTGCTAGAATCTTTAGAATCAATGCTATTACTACTGGTGGTTAATTCTCGAGCGCTTCTAATAGAAGACTGTGGTTAGGAAGTGACTTATCTCGAAATGACATCTAATAAAACAGAAGAATAAAAATTCTGGAAAAAATATCAGATACGATGTTTGATCGATTACGAACATAGAATCTAAGTCAGGAAGTGACTTGTATAAGTTAACGAGAATTCTCGTGAAGAATATTGGAAATTCTTTCCTCCATAGATCGTTCGTTAGACGAATGGAATTACTTTCCATAAGCCAGTTTTTTGTCGCTCTAGATAGTTTTCTATGCTCACTTGTACTCCATCCACAAAGTACCCAGTAAATCTCTCTCCGCTGAATAAGATACATTCTCCTTTACCATGTGCAAGACCTTTTTTCCACTCTCCCACATATTTATCGCCAGATGGATAAATCATTTCTCCAACTCCTTCAATTTCGCCTTCAATAAATTGCCCACTATAAGTTCTTTGATCATCAGACCAGGTGTATTCTCCTTTCCCATGCATCCAAAACTTTTTCCACTCACCCTTATACTTCTGGACATTAGAAAACTCAATCACACCGTATCCTAGCATATCGGGTTCATGCGTACCCTTGAAGGAGGCTGTATAGGCTCTTCCTTCAGAGTTTACACATTTTCCTTTTCCATTCACTTGATCGTCCTGCCAAATTCCTTCAAAACTTCCTCCATCAACGAACCTCAATTTTCCCTGCCCATTGCGTTTTCCTTTCTGGTACTTCCCTTTGAAACGACTGCCATTTGCCCAGAAAAACTCGCCAATGCCACTCTTTAGACCATTTTCCCAGCCTCCTTTGTAGTAATCGCCATTGATGTAGACTATATCTCCGAAACCAGATCTCACTCCACAGAAATGCTCACCATAATATATTTCTTCTCCGTTGACGAAGTGCTCTCCTTTGCCATGCATCTTGTTGTTTTCCCAGTAACCGCTGTACCTTTCTTTCTTTTCGACAATAAAAACTCCGTATCCATTCGCCACGTCATTCCCAAATTCTCCTACGTAAGTTTTTGAAGGATTATTACCACTCGACGGCCATGAATGATATCCCGCTCCTTGTTTCTTCCCTGCTTTCCACTGCCCTTCGTATCTTTCGCCATTTGCATAAGAGATGACCCCATAACCCTCTTTAACGTTTTCTTTAAACTCACCTTCATATTTTTCACCGTCCGCTTTAACACACTCTCCTATTCCCGACCATTTATCTTGAGCCCAACTCCCTTTGTAAACCATGCCATCCGGATATACCATCACTCCATCTCCCATCCTTTCGTCTTCCCAATACTCTCCAGTATAAGTCTGCCCATCTGGCCAACTATAAGTCCCTCTGAAATGCAATTTGTCATCTTTCCATTCTCCTTTATACCTCTCTCCATTGACGCAAGTAAACTCTCCATACCCATGCCTTTTGCCGTGAATATAGTAACCAACATAAATTTGGTTGTCAGGCCAGACATACTCGCCTTTTCCATGAAATTCGTTCTTTTTCCATTCTCCTTCATACGACGCCTTAAAAATGTAATATATTTTTCCATATCCTTCGATGCAGTCTTCGACGAATTCTCCAATATAAGTGGTTCCGTCCTTGTAGATCAATTTCCCCTCTCCATGCTTCACGCCTTTGAACCATTGTCCAATGTATTTATCACCGTTGGTATAATGCATTTCTCCTTGTCCATGAGGGAATCCGTTGGCAATTTGACCGACATACAATTTTTTTCTCTGTACTGTTAAATTGTCTTCCAGATGTTCCGTAGGCCAGGTATATGTACCGGTCCCTTCCATTTGACCGTTTACCCATTCTCCGTCATACGAATCTCCATTTACAGTTTCTAGCTTTCCTTTTCCATGGTTTTGATCATTGAAAAACGCTCCAACGTAGATAGCTCCATCAGCGGCTTTGTGCCTCCCTTGACCATGCTTTTTACCGAATCTCCACTCTCCTTCATATTCCTCTCCATTCTGATATACCATCTTTCCTTTCCCGTGAGGAACGTCCAATAAAAACATACCAGAATATTGGTCGCCGTTTGCCCAGGTGTATTTCCCGTCACCTTCCTTCCGATTATATTTCCAATATCCATCAAATTTGTCACCATTAGCATAGTCCATCAGCCCTTGGTTATGCCGATTTCCATTTGAGAAATGTCCGTAATACGCATCTCCATTCGGCCAGAAATAATTTCCGAAGCCATCTTTTTTATCGTTGTTCCATTCTCCGTGATATTTCTCACCGTTAGAGTATTCGATCCTCCCAGGGCCATGCTTTTTACCCCTCTCGAACACTCCTACGTACTTAGTTCCATCAGGCCAAATATATGTTTCGTTTAATCCATCCATAACGTCGTGCTTCCAAGTGCCACAATAGACTTCCCCATTCTCAAAACGCATTGTTCCTTGTCCCTCTTTTCGATTGAGCTTAAACGTTCCAGTATATGTTCTGCCAACACCTTCTGTTAACACCCCTTCTCCATGCATATATCCTTGTTGCCATTCTCCTTTGTAGCAGTCTCCGTTGAAGAACTGTTTAAATTCCGTTCTTTCCAAGGGCTGCTTAAATTTTTCTGAAACCTGATGGATTTCTAGCAGGCAATTCCCATTAGATTTATAAACTCCTTTCCCATCTCTTAGCCCGCTTTGCCATTCGCCTTGATAAACTCCTCCATCAGAGTATATTTTGATTCCAAAACCGCTCGCCACGTCATCTTTCCAATATCCAATATAATAAGAGCCATCCATTGAGACCTGCTCTCCAAATCCATCTTTTTTGCCTTCGTTCATACCGCCTCTGTAATAATAAGCTTGAGTTTTGTCAAAGTAAAAATGCTGCGTTGCTAATTTGTCTCTGAGATCATTGCTTTCAGCATCTTCGAAAGTAAATGGAAGCAAACTCTTATAAATTTTTTCTGATGCCATTGTGAAATAGTTTGGAGCTTCGGTTATTAAGCTGTTAGGTTCGATCTCTGAAAGTTTACGCTCAGATGTTGAATTCAGGTTGAGTAGCTGAGAGTCGTCCGGTTCCTTTGAATTTCTTTCGGACTTTGCATTTTCCATGTGGTTTTAGTGGTTTTAGCTGAACGTGAAATTAAATTCTTATCGCAAATTCGGATGTTGCCGTACGATCGTCACTAAAGTCAGGATTTGCTAAAATGTAAAGATAAAGACGTTTACAAAGAGCTTGTTTCTCATCTTCTTGCGGAAGAAAAGGATTGAAAATCTTCGCTACGTACATTTCTGAGGCAATAGATTAGATTATGATGATGATAATAACTTGAATCTCGGACTGGTGACAAAATACAGAAGGTAGGCATTCATTTTTTATTTTCAATGCTCATTTAAAGCTTTCCTCCACTATTTTCAAAAGAGGAAAAATGCCTTTGTGTGGTTATATGTTGCTCTTCATCTCAACCCTCATAATATATTTGATAAGATTGTCTATGTATCTACTTCGCTATACGCAGAAAGATATCATTATTGCTTCGCAAAAACAACTTCAAAATTTTATGCATTTATGTGTAGGTGGATTCTTTCCTCATAAAATTATTAATGAAAAAAAATAAAGAAATCTTACTTTTTATTGTTCAACTAATGCCTAAATAAAATTAATTAATAGCTTAGGAACTTATCAAATATGCTCAATATTCATAGTCTATCCGCCACATCTTTTTCGAAGATGGCAACAAAATTAATTCTCCATAGTGGGAGCTAATAAATTAGTCTTCTCTCTAAGCATTTATCCTATAGACTTCTCCATTAACTAAGAAAAAGCAAGGATATATTGATGATCCAACTCAATTCTTAAGAGGTTTATTCTTTAACTTTCTTGAGTTGCTCATCCTACACCCTTATACTCACTTCTTTCCGAGATGATGAAGTAGATATTTGAGATATTCAATCTATTATTCAAAAAATTCCAGTAATTTGAAAAAATTAATGGGGTCCTTCTGAGTTTTAGAAGCTCTCCGCAAAATTATTACTTATTTAGCAAAAGAAAATACTCACGAAATTAAACGAATAATTCCTTGATGCAGAAAAACTCACTTGATACCGCTCACATACCGGAGCACTTGATTGAAAATCAACCCTCCTTCGGAGAAAATCTCGGTTCCCTCGTAGAAAACGACTTCTTCATGAATTTTTTAACTCAAGGCAACCCTTCTTCTAAAGCTAGAAGGTATTAATTTATCTCTCAACTTTTCCATCTATCTTTTTTTTTCTTTAAAGTGGTGCTGCTCAACGTTCCTCAGAAGGTTTAACTAAGCCCTCCAAAGGCACAGGAGAAATGCAGCCTGAAAACTTGGACTTGAACCCTGAAGATAAAATGGCTATTGTATGTTAAGACCTTGATTCATGAGACTAATATCGGCTACGTATAGATCCAGTTCTTTGGAGGAGAGAAAAAGGCAGAGAGTTTCCATAAAATTAAGATCGAAGACCTCGAACAGGAGGACAGCGATTTGAAAAGGGAAAGAAAAAAGCGGAGAGGTAAAAATGCGGGCGAAGACACCGAGAACCAAGGCACTCACCGGACGAATAACAAGAATATTTACATCAAGAAAATTAATCGCTTGATTCACGAAAAATCGGGCAATCTAGCCCCATCGGAAGAGTAATAGTGTTCCTCTGATGTTCGCTGAGCATTTTTTTGATCCTCAGAAAAACTGATATTGTGGGAGAGGCGAACAAAAATGACGAACTATACAAAAATAACATAGAGCAATCAATGAGCCTGCTAAAAACCAAAATAAACCGCGTAGAGTCTGAAGATTCATTAAACAAGGATCCAGAAATTTGTAAACCTCTTCTCAGTATATCTGAATTCATTGCGGAAAAAAGGGAAACTGAATGAGAAACTCGCACGCAATCGTCAAGCAGCCAAGAACAGCCGTCAGAGAAAGAAAATTTATATTGATCTTTTGGAGAAAAAAGTTGATTTCTTGACTCGAGAACTAGAAGCAGCCAAAAAACAAATTGAGTGCAATAGCTACAATAACTCTGATGCTATGCAAATGAAAAGCGTAAATTTGCTGAACGATAAGCTGGAAGATTGATTAAATTTTGTTTAGTCGAGCCAAGCGTCAGATCTAAAGAAGCAGCTTTTTGACAAACTTGAAAAGATGGTCAATTCGAACGCGGACGAATCTGAACTCGGTTTGCTTCTAGACTCTCTTCGAGTATCTTGTGTTTTTATTATCGCTTATTCTAAAATACCTTCCTTGTGCTTAGTTGAGATTGGGTGCGATGGGCAATGAGCGAGTAAATCAGATCAACCAGCTCTTCGCACAAATCGTTGATAAGATGATTCCAGTGCATATGAAATATCTCCTTTGGGCTTCCACAGAAGGTTTTTCAGAATCTACCTAGTGCAATGACTGATATCAATACAAATAATAGAAAAAGATCTTTTTTCCAAGGCTAATCTCAGCTCAAACTACACCCACAACATTAGAAAAGATTCCGATGACGGAGAAAGCCTAACGTATGAAATAAATACTATTTTTGCTTAATAACCCCCTCTAGCTCCTATTGGGCCAAGCTATCTCAAGCGGCGAATCTCACAGAGATTCAAAAAAAAGGGATCTTAAAATACAAAAAGAAGCTCACTCAAGGAAAAGCTAAAATGGAAGAGTATTGCTACAATCTCATTTCTCAGAAAATTAACTGCGATTCTCACTAGGCTGATGAAAGTGTTAGACCAAACCCGTCTAAATCTTATTAAGCAGGCGAATTCACTCCAAACGATGTTTGATAATTTCAGAAGCCTGCTTTCTCCGAGCCAGGTGGGACGAGTTTTGTTGCTATTGGATAAGGTAATTTCCTTCCTTTTTAATAGGCCCAAAACAGTATTGATTAGGAGAAAAATCGAAAGGAATTCTCTCCTGAGAATCTTTGGGGCATTATGGGAGACAGAACCGGAACAGACGACGAAGATGATGATGACGAATCTGATAGCCCGATTCCAAAAAATACACAAATCTATGAGAAATCGAAAAGGAAAGCTTCAAATTCCCGTGGTCGAAAAGTCGAGGCCTTGCATGCTGATCCATCAAAAGGATCTGATTTTTTAGATTCGAGCTCTTTTATGGATTTGAGCCTCTTCTCAGATGCGTTTACGAACTATCCTAAGCCGAGCAAAAAAGTGAATAGCGACTCTGAATCTTAAAAAAGTAGTTGATTCCAAACATTTTGCGGTGGTTGTGTGAACCACTTTTTCTAACAATTGTTGATTGTATCTATGCCGTCCGTGATTCATGAGGTAATTACAGACCCTGTATCAATGTTTTCATGGAACTTTATTTATCAATTTAATTTGAATACATACATTTCTGAAATGGACTGGAAAGACCTTTTTCATAAGATTTATCAATGAAGTGTCCGATTTAGGAAAAAAAGTCTGTTGTGTGAAAATAAATAGAGTCAAAAACGTTTTCTTGTTAGTAGAATGTGTTTGGATCTACCATGATTGACTTTTATGCCAAATTATAGCAAATCTTTTTGCGTTCATGATTGCATTCTGTGGTAGTACCTCCTAGTAAAATTTTCCAAATTAATTTCAACTGTAAAAAGGAGTACTTGGGTGATGTATTCTTGTAAAGCCGTTAATTACTCTATTATTTCTCAATTTCCAAATTCAAAGGGATAGTGTATCTGTTTCGAATGTCAGTAAATAATTAAGACTTCTTTAAGAAAAGGCTAGTATTATGATTCATTCACTACTGACCCGCTAAGTGGTTGCTACAACTTAGTAATTAAAAATGTTTCTATGGCATTACTTATTTTACAAGCAAAATATGCTTATTAAAACATTTTGATAGGTCATGATTTGAATTATCTCTTAGCCAATAATCTATTCGTATCATGATCTGTGTGTTGTATTCAAAACTTTTGAAATCTTTTCCAAAACTGTAGCTAATACCTTCATCACATTGCAGAAAACTACCTTTACTCCAAAAAATATTGTACACATGTCGGATATCAAAACATTGTCGATTAGGAATTTTCTCTTTTCAAAAAACTCAGTACCCCATTATGATAGAAAAGGCAGAAACATATACCCTTTACCAGAGATTGAATCTACAATAAACAAATTTATGCCCAATTTCAAATTACAAATCCTAATGAATTAAAGAATTATAAATTTCGAAATTTTGTTTTGATATATTGTCAATTCAGTCGGATATTATCTATTGCGCGCTTAGTAAGTGCTTCGGTTTCCATTATATTTATTTGATCCTCAAAGTCACTTCCCGACAAACTTATGTCGCTGTAATTAGTAAATTATTGGCTGCTAAAACTTCTCTGCATTGATACTCTCTTGATCATGCTCATTTAAACATTATTTTTATGACGCGAATTTATTATTTTCGTAATCTCTATGAACACAAGATCTTAAGACAACAAATGAACAGACACATTTCTATGTCCTGAGGACTCCTAGCATTAATGAAAAAAAAAAAATTCTTGACGGAGTCATTATTTTGTATTTATATTGGCACGCATCTAGCTAAGCGCTACTTTAGAGAAATACGTGGCCTGCTCTTATGTGATGTTTTCATATCGTGATGAGAACCAATCGAGTGAGACATACTGTACTCGAACTCAAGCTTTTGCTGAATACTAATTCTTCTCTTCGGTGCTATTCGACCCTTGGTCAATGCCTGCTCTTGTTCCTGCCTCTGATAGCGCGAAAATTCCAAGAAAACATTTTCAAGCGTGGTATGGTAGATTGAGAAGTCGCTCAAATCACCTTTCTGCTTGAAACTCTCAAGGATTTCAAATGCCTTGCTGAACACGAAATTTTTGCTAGAAACCTAATTTGTTTGGAGTCAAGTAAGTTTTCTGAAGGGAGCTGGTGTGTTCTACCTGATAAGTCTCATAAATCTCACTTTCATCTTGTTCGAGGAAAACAGCGTCAGGACTCACTTCCCGTATAATTTCTGCCATAGACCCTTCGAAATCAGGTCCTCTCGCCAGTGAAATTTTGTACCCAGACCCATATTTATTCTTCAGATAAGAAGTGCTGCCAATGCATACAAATCGTCCATTTACCATGATACCTTTTTTAAATTGATAAGTCCTTCAATCGAAAAAAAAATTTTAAAAAATATTACCTATCTTCGAGCAAAGAGATTCAGCCTCAGGCATCGAATGTGTTGTGAGAATGATTGATGAGTTCCTCAGGGCCATTGTCTGTTTAATTGTATCCCAGAGATAAACTCTCGCGAGAGGGTCGAGTCCGGTAGAAGGCTCATCCATAAACTGCATACTTGGAGCGCCAATAGAAGCGAGAGCAACACAGAGCCTTCTCTTGTTTCCTCCACTTAGCTGTGAGCTTCTTTTATTCTGGTGCTGCTTTATGTGTAAGATATTCAAAAAGTAATCCACATTCTCTTGTAAATTTCTCCCAGTCAGTCCTTTTATCTTTCCAAAAATCACCAAATGCTCCCTTACGGTAAGCAGATCCCACAGCGAATCAAACTGAGGACAAACCCCACAATCTTTATAAATTGAGAATTTGTTCTCCGAGTCGATTGACCGGCCATTAAGCTCAATTTGACCTCCAGATCGTGATATTAATTGAGTGATCATATTAAAAGTTGTTGATTTCCCGGCACCATTAGGACCTAAAAGTCCAAAGATTTGTCCTTTCTCCACTCCGAAGGAAATCCCTTTGACTGCTGCTTGTCCAGTGGGGTAGACCTTCTGTAAATCCTTGACTTTAATTACATCAGCGTTGTCAGGGTCGTTCATCCGATTGATTTCTATCTCAGTATCAGCGAGAGAATCCGGAAGTTCTTCGTCGTCTGGCTCAGAGAGTTTTCTGGCTGGGAGATTCTTAGAGCGCATTTTGACGCTGGATTTATGGTTCTCAATGAGAATGGTGATTATCATATAACCGATTGCTTGACTAGCCAATATTCCAAAGTAGACCCAAGGATAAGGGAAGAGACTGCCGGAGAAAATAATATCGTGCGTGCCAGTTGGGTTCATAGCGGAGACTCCTTGCTGGAAGGCGAGGCATGGCCCAATGATGAAGCCAATAACCTGGATAACAGCTGATAGTCCTTCCAGGTTGAGCCAATTGCATAGAGCCTGTAGAACAAAGGGCACGAAGTAGAAGACTATAGTATTTAATTAGTCAGTATGGGTGTAATGAAATGAATAAATTTTTACATAGCAATGCGAGAACAGGGTAAAAAGAGGTTGCATCCAGAGATGATTTGTATGCAAAACCCCAGAAGTACGCCACAGTGACATTTGCACAAACAAATGCCAGCGACAACCCAACAAAAAGTCCCAAATCCTTCATTCCGTATTGAATGTCCCTAAATTCCATCGTTATTCCTCCATAAGAAGAAAAATTCGCTTATTACCTCACGTAGACCAAAAGGACTAAAAATCCAACAAAGAAAAGGATTATCATGAAGTCAAACAAAAATGTCCCAAGCCAGTAAGCGGAGTTCTTGCAGCCCATCACTCTCATCGCATATCTAAATTATTGAACATAAAACTTTTGGAAAAATGGGGTGAGAAACGAAGTTACTTCGTTTTTTTCTCTCTATCGTAAACTGTACTGCCGCAATAAATCGAAGCATTCGCAGTAAATCCAATACATAAAAATGCACAAAAGCTGGCTAGTCTTTGGGCTTCATTTTGGATAGACCCAGGGAGGAGGCAGGCAGTTATAATAAAGGCGATAGGTTGTATAATCGCGTAATAACCTTGTGGACTTCTAATAGTTACGAGATATCTTTTCATAAAGCAGGCAGCCAGCTGAGCCCAAAAGTTGTAAGTGGCCTTCATGTTCACGCTGGCTGGAGGTTCATTGATAGCTATCGCATTCGCTTCAGGGTCCTTTTTTTCTTCCTCAATTGAGATGTTGAGAAAGGCATCTTCAAGGCTGTTCATTCCCAGATTGAGCTAAAATTAATTTTAGGAATAATGAAAAGTACTTGTAATTCTATTGTTACCTGGAGTCCTTCCTCTTTCTCTAAAGTTCTGAAAAGCTCTGCGAATTTCGACTGAGAAGCAAAAGGCAGACAGAACTTAAGCGAGTCAGCGGATGTTTGGTGCACGATGGTGGCAGTTGGGATGATTTTTGTGACAGTTTCGATTAATTCAGACTTCAAATTTTCAAATTTATTTGCGAATTCGTGTCCATACCTACCATTTGTGAGAACCAAGTGTTAAAAAATTTAATACTTCGGTGATAAGTAGAGATGGTAGCCAACCCCAAACTTTTTCTTAATAAATTCCGTGCTGCCAACAGCAAAGAGAGTGCCTTTTGACATCACCCCGATACGGTCTGCAAGCTCATCAGCTTCTTCAAGATAATGGGTCGTAAGCACAATGGTTTTTCCTTGGCTGCGCAAATCTTTGATAATATCCCAGATCATTCTTCTGGACGAAGGGTCCATTGCTGAGGTCGGCTCGTCAAAATATAAGATCTGAGTCCCACCCATTAGCGCCATAGCAAGACTAAGCTTTCTGCGGTTTCCTCCACTTAGGGCGGAAGAAAGTTTCTTCCTATCCTCGAATAGCCCGACCTATTAATAAAAGTGAATTGAGCCTTAATTCCACCCGAGAATAGAAATACTCGATTTAACTGCTTTCTAATTTCTGATTCCACGTCGGCACGTGGAACTCCTCTTATCTCTGCAAGGAGGCGCAGATTCTCCTCGCAGGTCATGTATGGCAAACAGAGATCAGTTTGAGGACAAACGCCTATCTTATTTTTGATTTCATCAAATTGTGCTCTGAAATCTTTCCCGAAATCTTTTTATTGAAAAGAGAATTAACGCAAAATGCTGAAAATGTGACTTACATTTAATAACGCCTCCGTCAGCACGTGAGAAGCCAGTTAATATGCTGATTGTAGTTGTCTTTCCTGCTCCGTTATGACCAAGCAAACTTTTAGATTTACGTAATAAGAAAGAGGTGTATAGAGAGTGAGTACCAAAAGATCTGTTTTTCGTACATGGAAATCGAAATGCCGCGTATAACAGGAGTATCCCCGTACGATTTTTTCAAATTTTCAACTTGCACTGTTTTTATCTGATTCGCAATATTCGTGGGCTCGTGGTACAGAGCTGAGCTGGTGTCCATTTCAGAGCCGTCATTTTCAGGGTTTTTTGCCAGAGAAGCTGCCAAATCATGCTGATCCGCGACTGAAGATAATCTGCGTGCTCTCCCCGACCTGAAGATTCTGCACCAATATCTGCTTGTGAACTCTTTGTCCACTCCAAAAAACTAGCTCCGATTTAAATAACGAATCAATTTAGGATGTAAGGCTCACGGTGTCACAAATGAAGAAGATTAAGAAGTAGAGTATCGTGTCTCCAACGAGATAAACTGCACCATGCCAGATTTTGAATGACGATTCTTGATCTGCTTGTCCCAATGTGCTCAGAGTCATTGCTGCTGGCGGGAACAGACTGAATATAAACGAACCACTGCGAATGAAAAAGCACAATCAATTATTTCACAAAAGTGTTCAATAGCATACCTTCTAAAAGAGATTCCAAGGAAATAGAAAAAGCCCATTAATCCATACATCGTACCCACAATATCACTCCCCACAAAAGGATCCTCCATAAACACGCTCAGAGTGAATGCGATAAAGATCGAGGCAATCGCATTCAGTTCTAATATCAAATATACCCATGCCAAATTCTTGAATAGCCTTATTAGAAATTATTCTCAGCAAAAGTTTATTACTCCGCCATGGACTCCCTCTATCTCACTAAACGCGAACCCAACAAGTAGAATTAACGAGATCTTGAAAGGAGGTTAGTCAGACTATCCATTCAATTTCCTAGTTACTATGCACGATCTTAAGATTCCGTCAATGAGATATGCGGTGTAGTAGCTGAATCGGCTCAGTCCATTAATCTTTGATATTAAGCTCCAGAACGAGGAAAAGAGATGAAGTTACTTTGAAATATTCACGGTATTTGTTCACTTTGTTCATTGTAACGTCAACAAAGACTTGACGGAGAAAACCACAGTAGCCCCAAGGGAGATATATAGCGAGGAGATTAGCTCCTTCCGGGACTCGAGCTAGAAATGAATTTGGGTTATCATTAATGAAGATTTAAACAATGTGACTTATGAACACCATTCCAATTGCTAATGCGGCGGGGAAAGCATACTCTTTCAGAGGCTCTGAGAGATTGCGAAGATATCTGTATTTGAAAGTGGAAAGAATGGCGTTGATTTGCCTACAGGTGCTGCTCATGTGCCTGAACTTAGCTTTATTTTTTAAGCCAGCGCTGGATTTGCAGTAAGCAAATTAAATTGATGAAGTCAATATCAATTGAAAAATAAAAGGAACTTTCATAAGTCAGCTAGAG
>ENA-UOTX01000858-UOTX01000858.1-compost-metagenome-genome-assembly--contig:-NODE-858-length-28502-cov-15.731469_pt1 | contig 28502 bp, 14 predicted proteins | sample MGYA00238143_ERZ746982 | MGnify/ENA primary metagenome ERZ746982 (study PRJEB28758, sample SAMN06268862) | compost metagenome | isolation source: single cell | place: USA: California, Emeryville, Joint... | reverse complement strand
GAAAAGCCAATGGGTATGTAAAAGGCGTCGCAGTTGTATGTGTTTTCATAATAGTTCTTAATATTTCTTTGGTGTTTGTATTTGACAATTGCTTATCCATAATTATTAACAGTATTTAAATTGAAGAAGCTTAATAATACATCAAATACGTTGCAAATACCATTAAAATTGAGCAAGAAAGCCATCAAATTATTGTAGTTAAACTATTAGTGTTAGTTAGTCGAGAAATACTTTAATAATGAAACACAAAATCAACTGAAGGTAATTTCTATAGAAATTTCGCACTATGAAATATGGGTGGGAAAAAAGAGACTCCCAAAGTACTCGTATTGCACGATAATTAATGTTCGTAGTACGATTCTTAAATTTAAGAAGAAAAAGGTATCTCCGATTTGCTATGAAGAATTCCTTCGGATCAAGAATGGAAATATCAAACACCCATTACAAGTAAGTATTCTCCCAATATTCCTACAATAGAGTGTTGAAGCTGTATTAGAGCTTTGTGAATTATCTCCCTTAGCCACAGATACGATAACATTAGTAATGGATACAGGTGACTCGGTCCAGCTCAGATAGAGTACTTATCAGCGACGAAAACTCTATATCTGCTCAAAAACAATGTTAGCTAATTATCAAAAGTCGATAAGTACTTACCATCATTAGCAGTTGCACTATACACATTACATCATCTTATATGCTCGTAGAACTGTGATATTGACAGATTCAAATAAACGAATTATCTCAATAGCAACATCCCCGTTTGTAAAAGAGCTGCCACTACAACCAAAATAGCTCAGCCCAATATTATCCATCAACAATAATCAAAAATTTCGATCTCACCCCTACAACCTAAAGGCAATAGATACAATAATATCAACAAATAACACATGTACACTCACAAACTGCATACTATGGGTCTTTCCAATCACCTTAAGCTTCAGAAGTAACGTTGGAATCAGAATCAATTCTTTTATTCTATGTGACCAATTCCAATTCTACGCTCTAAATTAAACAGATTGAATTTTGGAATCTTATGCTACAGATGACTACGTTTAATTAAAACTTCTTTTTTCAGAATTTCTTTGCATCAAGACACAGCCTAATTAAATTTTTCCATAAGCCCACGAAACTTTTCCAAAAATAAAATAATCAATTTCTGAACCAAAAGTTTGATTTGACTAAACGCGGATGGAAAACTCTGAAAACACTAATTCCAAAGATAAAGTTAAGAAAGTCCGAACTCTCGAAGAGTCATCAATTCCTAATTTCCTTCAGAAAACTTACGAAATACTTGAGGTAACTATTCATCTTCCGTCATCTTATCCACCCTCTTTCAAGGATCCAAGTTTACATCACATCATCTCATGGAATGATGATGGCAAAGCCCTCGTAATTAAAGACTCTAAGCTGTTTTCGGACACTGTGCTCCCGGCCCATTTCAAGCACGGAAACATATCATCTTTCATTAGGCAGGTAGTTGCTGATTTCGTACTAAAAAGCTCATATCATGGTTATTTTAGCTGAATATGTATGACTTTAAGAAGATCAAAAGTAAAGTTCATGAGCTGATGTTTGCGCATGATATGTTCCAGCGAGGCAGAAGGTAGCAATTTTGAATATTCAGTGGTTATGTCTTGTCTTACGAGGACGTATCCTTTACAAATTTGACTCGTTTCCTTTTTTCGTTAAATGGAATTTCTCATCACAATATTTCTTGGTTAGAGACTTGCTCCGCGATATCCGACGAAAGAGTTCAGATGTCTCTTTGCTATTGAATAAGAATCGGATTAACGTTGACGATGTTTCTGGGCGTGATCCTGTGACGTTGCAGCAAGAGGTAATGGAAGATAAAGCACATACAATAAAACTGTTGATTCATTGGATAGAACGCTATTTTGAAGAAAGTGCAGAGGGAAATGATGGAGAAAATAAAGAATTTGGAGCATAGAGCAAATGAATTATCGAAACAGAATGATATTCTCGCAATGAATTTGCAGCAAGCGCAGCAAAATAAAACCAACGGACTTCTACAACAGCAAGTGCAACAGCCTTTCGTTACTAACGTGCAAAAGACTCCTCAATTCATTCAAGTGCAATTTCCAGGACAAATTATTCAACCACAGTAAGTTTGAAACTGACCATAGTATTTGATCATTCATTAGATGGAACACGATGGCTACGATGCAGAATCAGCAAAATCTTCCTCAAACTGCTCAGCCACAGGGTGTTTTTGCTGTTTCTGGCGTCAACGCTGATCAAATGAACATGTTCACGCAGGCCCTTCCACAAAATTTAGTCCCGCAGCCCAATCAAATGAATTTCGTGATTTTACCAACCATGCAGGCGTTAGACCCGAATAAGCAACAGATTAGCGTGGTATTTGATTCAGAGAATTAAAGATTGCTTATCCAATTGAATCATGTGTTAGATCCAAAACGGGATCCCTCAAATGACTCAGAACGGAGTCATGATAATCCCTCAGATGAACGCGTTTGCTTATAAACCTCCTGGAAATATGGTGATAAAAGCAGAGGAATTTCAAAATGAAGCGGCACCAGAAGGGTTAATGTATAAGCCTTATCCAGCAGAGGCTGACTCAAAGGCACCGACTTCTGAAAACCAAGAAAGTCACAATAATAGTGAGAAAAGCATGCAACCAGCTGAAGTGAAGCAAGGCTCGACAGTCGCGCCTACGTTAAATGCGACAGATGTTTCGGAGACAAAAACAATCGCAAACTCGTAGACCAACTTTGAAATATCAGACTTTCTGATGAAAAAGGTTGGAGTTTATCAATAATCAATTCTGTAAGATAATGAAAAAGTTTAAGAAAAAGCTTATTTAAGTGTAGAGTGGTGAGGTTATGGTTTTTCTGATAATTTTCCGGTAATGGCATTTGGGTTTCCATGATTATTTCATCCAAATTTTGAACAGTATGCTATATTAGCTAAATAGTGAGGGTTGCAACACCGATTATGAGGTAGTTAGTAAAAATTTTATTTGGAAGACGCAGCTCTGACTAGAACTCTGTTGAAAGACAGCTACAGTAGAATATTTATTTCGTTTGAAGCAATATAACCCTTGCGAAGTCAGGCAATAGATGCATTATAATGCTACATGAAGTTAATAGCCTGTCTTGATAAAGTCATCAACTAATCAATCAAATTATTCGATGCATTTCTATTCAAGTATTAGCAGTACTCATAAGAGATGACTCATATCAAATTTCCTCATGTTTTCTAGGCCTATCTCAAATATTTCAAGATGAAGTTTGACAATTGAATCCTAGATATTGAGCAATTTAAGCATAGACTTACAAAATTATTTTATAGTTTTGGAAGCAGATGCAGTCAAATTCCTCGAAAAAAGACAGTCATATCAAGTTTAAGAAAGGACCTATATTCGATGAAGAGGCTTACAGAGGAGATTTCTATAAAGAAGTGCTGCAAGTGCAGCCTCTCTTTCTGGAAGCTGCCTCTTTTGTCTCAGCATTATCATTTCATGATCAAAATGGCGCCAAAGATCCAGCCAATCAGCAGACAATTTCACTAAAACCTTATATTCTCGAGAAGATCAAAGCAAATCTCGTTGACAAAGTCAAGACATTGAATTCAGAGAATCAATCAATCGATTCAGCAATAGCAAATCAAGATCACCTCGAACAAGTCCTCAGTAATATCAATGAATTACTGAATTTGACAGCTCGTCATGAGAACCAGCAGCTCAATGAGTTGCTCCAGATTGAAGATACACAACTCAGAGACGCTCTCTTCAACATTCTCCAAAATATATATCTTGTGCTTCAGTTATCGAAGGATCGAGATGAGCTGAAGGTGTTCTATGAGATCGACTCACATGTTTGTCTCAAGACCCTTTTTTCGAATGAGCAATCATCATCATTGACAGATGCAGTCAGTTTTCTTGTGAATAAATTTGAAGAGAAACGAAAGAATCTTTTGAAAGATTTTCTGAAAAAGCAGATGGCTATCAAAAAGCTTGTCTCTTCTAAAAAAATAAATGAATTTCTGAAAGCATGTCAAGACGAAGTGACAAAGCATAAACAAGTTTCCAAGCTAGTAGCAGAAGAGAATGAGGTTAAAACGCAGCTTTTTGTCGGGAACTATGAAATTGTGATAGCCGAGAACACTTACTACGATGTGTTTGGCCAAAAAGATCTTACAATAGCTGAACCTTCAGAAACATTGGTCTTGGAAGCCAACAATATAGGAAATGGCCTTAACCCCAAAATGACGCAGCAGATTAAGGAATTCTCGGAAGCGAAAACCTCAGATTATATGTCTCACTCGAGTGTTAGTGAATATGAACAGCACATACTCTCCTTTGTGAATTCTATCTGTCCTTACATAAATTCGATAGAAAAAGAAGTCTTTAATGCAATTCAAGAGAAGATTAACGATTTCAAAAGGAATCTGCATCAGCAGAGCTCAACTCACAAGTCTAAGACTGCCTTGTATCTCCTCTCTCAAGAATTTTTATTCCCTCAGATAAGAAACGTTATTTTCTCTAATCCACGAATCCAACAATGGCTCGATTTGCTCTTTTCTAATGATGATGTAATGCAATGGTTTAACATCAGCATCTATTTCTTGACCAACGAGAGGCTGAAGACTCGGGACTTTGACCAAAAGAAAACTCTCTCAAAGATAACATACGTATGCTCTCTAGTCGATGGAATGAACTTCGTGCTTGTAAACCCAACGAAAACTACCCAGAAGAAACTGGAACTCTACACTCATGTCCCTCATTTGTCTCACGAGATGAGTATCTCTTCCCAAGAAATCAAAGTGAATCAGCAATTTAGCAAGCTGCTAGAGAATTTGGTTTTCTATGTGAAGTGCGTTTACAAAGATGAAGAAAATACTGAGCAAGCTCTGCGGAAACTGAAAGCGTCTATTTCGATTTTCGGAATCGAAACTAATAATTACCAAGAGCTCACAGCAGATGATTTTCGAAAATTCATTGCGCAATTTTCCGAAAGAGAAGAAATCGATATTCGCGATATCGCTTTAGAAGAGAGTGGCAATTCTATGGATAATCCGCCAACAGAGTGCTCAACTCAAGTTTCTGAAGTGAGAGGTAATTCGGAGTCTTGCGGTAATATGAGGCCTCATGACGAAAAATTAGGAGCTCTCTTATCCGAGATCAAGGGTTGGGAAAATAAATATAAGCAGTGCGAACAAAAGTATCATGAAAGAACGACTGAATTACATAATCTTCAACGAGAATATGAGGCGAAATTGTCTGAAACTAAGGAACAATTAGCAATTTTGAAGAAGGAAAATGAGATTAGCAAAAGCGAAATAGTCTCCTTAAAGAACACAAACGAGGCTTTGAAAAAGAGGGAAGACGAATTTCAGGAAAAGCTAATGAATGTAGAACTTCAAAATAAAACTTTGAAAAAGAATGCAGGAGTTTCGACAGAAAATAGCTCTCAAATGAAGATTTTGGCTCAACAGCTAACAGATATTGAAATAAAAGAGAAAGAATATCAGAAAATATTGTCCGAAAATGAGAAAAGGTTTGAAGCTTTGAAGAATGAGAAAGCTTCACTAAAAATTGAAAATGATGCCTTAAAAAAAGAAAATGAGTCTCTGAAGAAAACGGAACACGTAGCTCGGGAGCAGGCATTTAGTACTGAGCTAGAAATTAAATCGTTAAGGAAGAAACTCGCCGCCCAAGAGTCCCGATTGAATAGCCAGCCTCAGAGAGGAGTAAGGCCTGAAATAATAGAACTCGAACATCCTAATCGCAAAATTATTGAAGAATTAAAGAATGAAATTGCGTTTTTAAAAGAAGAAAATGTAAAACTTAAGAAAATTGGAATTTCAACATCATCTCTCGTTGCTGCACAGAAAGGAAATTCAAACCGTCCAGATAGCAAAACCTCTACGTTGGAAACTGAAAACCGAAAATTAAAAGCCGACATGGGCACTCAAAAAGAAAACTATGAAAAACAAATTAAATCTCTTGAACAGAAGCTTAATGAACACCAAAGAACCTTGCAACAGGAATTAGTAGATGCACTCAATAAAATTAAAAGCCTCGAAAACGAGAATAATGAACTGAAAATCCAAGTACAGCACTTAACTGCGAATATGGAGAGCACACGTAAAGGTGTTGAAGTTAAACAAGGAGACTCAATACCAAAAGGCATAGATAGAACAAATACATTATCTTCAGAAGACACACAAAGCCCCAAAAAAATTCTCAAAATCGATTTTTCAGGCACACACCGAAATACTCTCAAGCCCAGCCGCTCAATTTCTCAGAAAAGTCCTGGTACACCAAGCCATAGTTACTTGGGCGATAAAGCTAACTTCACAAATCTCAAGTCACCGAAAAGTATGCAAATGAAAGATTCTATTTCTAGTGTCAAATCTGGAAACTCCATTCTCAAAAATCGGATTAGTTCACCGCTGCCTAATAAAGCAGTTCATTTGAATTCGAAGGGAAATCAGAAACCTGACTTCAAAAGATCAGGAACTGACCCCTCTCGATCTGACATCCCGACATTGAATCTTCTAGCGAGTCGGCCAAGGCCGGCAGATACAGCAAGCAAACTACTGACTAAAAAGGCTACTTACTCTAACAAGGCTACTGACTCTAACAAGGCTATGAATGTACAGCAGACCCCAAAGTACATATCAAAAAAGGAAACCAGTCCGAAATTAGTTCCTTCAAAAACGAACAACCGCAATTCTTAAGGAAAAAAGTATTGAGCTATTCACACGACTTACTTATTGGTAGCAATAAACATTTGTTTTGGAGACAATTACTCACGATAATAAAATGAATTATGAATTGTGTTTGAGTTAGAGAAGTCGTATCTTTGAAAGAAAAAGCTTAAATTGATTTTCCATGAGAGATGTGTACCTTGAAATTTTGATTCTTGTTCGTACGATTGACTTAACGATCCCAAATCAGGAAGTTAAATCTCTTAGATTCTCTATATATGCGGCTTTCACTTTTGCATAGGCACTTTAGATTCTTGCATTTAAAAAGAAGAATGTGAAATTCTTTCGGTGCCCACAAACCATAATTGTCTCTAAACTTCAAACGATTTCCGTGAGTCGCTGTAGGAATAAGTTTCACTTTCATTATTTCACGGTAAATCATTCGGTCACTATTTCTGAGTCCTAGAGCTTCGATATGTATTTTAATATCACTTCTCAGAATAATTTGATACAGAGTGTATGCTTTCGATTGCTGCACATAAAGAGAGCCGTACGAGACTCAAGAAAGCTCCATTATTTGACGAGGGTGCTTACAGGACAGATTTTTATGAAGCTGTACTACAAATTCAACCTCTTTTTCTTGAAACTGTTACAGATTCTTCTTCATTGGATCAAAATGGTGCCAAAGATCCAGCCAATCAGCAGACAATTTCACTAAAACCTTATATTCTCGAGAAGATCAAAGCAAATCTCGTTGACAAAGTCAAGACATTGAATTCAGAGAATCAATCAATCGATTCAGCAATAGCAAATCAAGATCACCTCGAACAAGTCCTCAGTAATATCAATGAATTACTGAATTTGACAGCTCGTCATGAGAACCAGCAGCTCAATGAGTTGCTCCAGATTGAAGATACACAACTCAGAGACGCTCTCTTCAACATTCTCCAAAATATATATCTTGTGCTTCAGTTATCGAAGGATCGAGATGAGCTGAAGGTGTTCTATGAGATCGACTCACATGTTTGTCTCAAGGCTATTTTTTCGGATGAATCATCATCATTGACAGATGCAGTCAGTTTTCTTATGAATAAATTTGAAGAGAAACAACAGAGTCTTTTGACAAGTTTTCTGAAAAAGCAGCCAGTCATCAAAAAGCTTATATCATCGAAAAACGTCAGCGAATTACTGAAAGCATGCCAGGACGAAGTTAAGAGGCAAGACCAAATTTCAAAGCTAGCAAAAGAGGAGAGTGAGGTGAAAAAGCTGCTTTTTTCGGAGAATGATGCGAGTATTATCTCTGAAAATATTTACTATGATGTATTTGGTCAAAAAGAGCTGGCAATAACTCAAACTTCAGAGGCACTAGATCCGAAAAAGACTCAGCAAATCAAAGCTTTCTCAAAAGCCAGCACCTCGAAATATATGTCTCACTCGAGTATTAGCGAATATGAGCAGCACATACTCTCCTTTGTGAATTCTGTCAGTTCAAATTTGTCTTCGATAGAAAAGGAAGTCTTCAATGCAATCAACAATGAGATAAGCAATTTCGAGATGAATTTGCAGAAATCTACTAGCAAACCTAAAACCGCATTGCATCTCCTGTTTCAAGAATTTTTATTCCCTGCGATAAGAAATGCGATGTTCTCTGATCCAAAAATACAGCAATGGCTCGATTTACTATTTTCAAAGGATGATGTGATGCAATGGGAGAACATCAACATCTGTTTCCTAAACGATAAGCGACTCAATACCAAAGAACTTGAACAAAAGAAATCTCTGTCAAACACAACATACGTATGCTCTTTAGTCGACGGATTGAATTTCGTGCGTTTGAGTGCTGACCACACCGCACAAAAGAATCTTGAACTATATAGTCAGAAATCTCATTTCTCTAACGAGAAGAGCATATCCTCTCAGGAAATTAAGGTGAATCAGGGTTTTAATGAGCTTTTGGAGAAGTTAAATTCTTATGTAAAATTCGTTTACGAAAATGGAGAGCATACAGATCGAGGTCTTCAAAGGCTAAGAGCTTGTGTTTTCATACTTGGAATGGAGTTAAATAACTGCCAAGAGCTCACAGAGCAAGATATTGAAAAAGTGTTTGCTCAAATTTCTGGTAAGGAGGAAATGATAAAAAATGCACAGGAATGCTCTTCTTCTAATGGAGCTGGGAAAGCTACAGGGTCGAATAAAAAGAAAATAATCATCGTGGAATCGGCACCCCAGGGATCCCAAGCACAGCTGATGAGTGCTGATATGATGAAGAAGCTGGAAAAATATGAGGCAAAACTAAGAGCTCTTGAGAAGGAAAAATCTGAATTATTGGCAGAAAATGTGACTTTAAAAACAGAGATTGCAACTAAGGACAAAAATCTCAAAGATGCACAAGAAAAAATTGAAGGTCTTGAGCATGAGAAGAAAAATTTAGTGGCTCAGGTTTCTCAATTGAATACCAATAAAGAAAGATGCATATGTAAAGCCTTTGAACCACGGCTTGGGGACTCAATGGGTTCGGGAAACACAACAAAAACTGCGAATACGGAGAATCCAACAATTGAAAAAAATTCAAATCTGGCGCATTCTGGGCTCCAGAATATCCATTCAAAACCACCTGAAAAAAATACTTCTCCGATTCGACCTCAAGCGATTAGTAAAAATACGAAGCCATTCAATCTCGATATAGGAGGTATTCCTAGCAAAAATCCTTCACGCACACAAGCATTACCCTCGAAAAATCAACTACAATCAGACAATACGAAAATAAACTCTCAAATTGTGATAACAAAGGCCGTGGCATCAGAAAAGCACCTCCCACCCACTATCCCAAATCTTTCTAACCAGCAGATAATGGGATCGCGTGAGAAAAAAGTTTATAAGATAACAACGAAGAAGCAAACGACAGGCCCTAACCAAACGAAACACAAATAAGCCAATAAATGGATCAGACGAGTATAATTACCTCTTTCGATCCAGGCGATGGAGGTGTATCTCTATTTGGACGTTTGAACAAATTTCTTGATTTTCACAGAAAAATTAAGATTCCTCTTTAAAATTCATCTTCAGTTTGCTTGAGTTAGCTCTAAATTTTGATTCTTATTCGTGTTTGTATGAATAACCTACAGACCCTAACAAATTAAATTCTCTGGAGAAAAAATTTGAATTCAAGATAGCGGTTTAAGCAGTTCCTGTAGTCATCTAACCTGCTTTAGTCATGAATAAGCCATGCACTAAGATGAAATTCCTTTTCTTATTGTTCATACTGACTCAAATGATAAGAGAATTATATTTTAAAAAGCAGTTTTCAAACCTTCTATTCAACAGCCACCATAACTTAATCTCATTTGATTATATGCGATCCCAAAATCTCAAAAGATATTTTTCTATTCGTTATTTTATCCTCTATCAGGAGAAAATTCTTTCCTGACCGCCTCACAAAATCTCATTCAACAAGTACTTAAGGTATCACAAAATACAACTTAGTGAATTTCTCAGCCTCGTCAATATCAAATGAATGGCAGCTCATTAATGTCAATTTCGCCATCATCCTCTTTCTTCTTCTCAGTCTCGCTTTTCGCTTGGTTATTCTGATTCTTACTGCCTTGCACCTCCCCTTCTTTGTTCTCGTTGGTCACTTTCGTCTCAATATTCATGCTGAGTCCTAAATCCAAAGTCAATTCCTCCGCGTTTTTACTTTCAATGCGTGGGATAAACTTCGGTCCTTCTTGATCCATCTCTATAAAGCCCAGCGGTTCTTCAGCACAAAAGTCATTGAGGGAAATTTACCATTGTTGTTATAGAACAAAAAGTTTTTCAGAGATTCCACGGGTTCATCGAGAACTGTCAGAAAATCTTTCATCTGATTATTTATCTCCAGTCTATCTGATTTTTTGACTATTCGCATGAACCAATTGATAAAAATTATCAAAGAAGAAGCTCAGAGTTACACTTGATGCCTTCCTTCGCATTATATGGATCCCTTGTTAATTTGAAGTTTAAAGGTACTCGAAGATCCAATTTCCCCTCGCTAACTTTCTTTTCAAAAGCGTCTTTTATCGCTGCTATCGCCTCAAGAGTCTCCTGCTTCTTATAAGCAACTTTCCATTGTCTAAACGCATTTAGATCGATTTGGGTGAATGATTTATACGTTCCGTCTGGGTTGTAGGTATCGGTGAAGTAGCTAGTGCCAGATTTAACAGGAAGCTCAGAAATAATGTGTTTCGTAATAGCAAGCCATTCTGTATCATAATACAATTCTACAGGCTCATCTGGTTTGTCTGCGGATTCTGATTCGTCTTCTTTTCGCTCGGATTGCTGGTCTTGGGGCTCGATTTTAACAATTTGAAGGAAATCTCGTTTAGGAATGACCTTGTCTAGTGCTAAAAACCTATTATTGTGAACGTGAGCTATTAACCCTCAGTCATATGTCTCTCTGGTACTTTGTTTGGGCTTTGGTTTTTGGATTCTCGTAAATAGCTGCATATTTGACATGAAGGTGGCCGGAAAACCAATAGTTTCTGGAAAAAGCAATTGGTTATGAGTTTATTAATGATAGGATAAGTATACGTAAGTAAACCATTGTCAAGTAGGAACTGGTAAGCAGGATTTCCTAAACGATCTTCTTTTATCTGAGAAAATATGTATCAATAGCACCGAAGTCAGCTTTCTAAGAAATACTTCAGTTCTGAAGTGAGGTTTTATTTCAAATAATCTTCTGTTATCGCCGTATTTTGTGATTCCTGTGTGTATTTGTCATTAACCTTGCAATTCTGACGTTAAATAAAATACCATTCGGCCAGTCATGGCTCATTACCGCATCCAGTCTAGAGTTTAGCTGGAATAAAATTACACTCAATCAATCTGCGCGATAACTTACTAAATTCATTTTAAAGATTTCGTATTCACGTACATGGTAAATCGTGCGCTTTCCATTATCATTTAGAGGCAATGACTCGTAGTAGCCTTATCAAACCCAATCAATGAAGCGCAAATTAGACTTCGAATGAGATCAAACTAATTACCTTTATGAAAATCATATGGTTTAAAAATCCCAGAGAGCCCTCCTATTCGGATTGTTTTGTTGCCTTTTTTCAGTTTGAGCACATTTGAAGCCCCCATAAAATAGATATTCGGGGCGGCCCAGCCACCAAAATGCAATTCACGAAGATGATTTGAAGCTTCGTGGTTCCCGCCAATAAATATCGTGAGCACAGGAGCCTTCTTCTCACCTATAATATCGATATAGCTCCTCAATATGCTCGAAATAATGGAAACCTGAATAGTATTTGTAGAAATTGCCAATTGTCATATATTTCTCTGGGCAGGACATCGCGTACATATCTTCAGAATCTCTGATTGACTTGGAGTGAAAGTTATTGCTGTAATGCATCCTGGAGCTTTACTTGGAAATCACCACAGCAAAGAAGAGCATCTATTTTGATATTGTGGGTCATTTCGATATATTTGATCGTTGCATAAACGATATCAAGCTCACCGTGTAAGCATCCTTCAACTGCAATCTTGTAATCGATAAAATGAAATTGCGGAAGAGTAGCATAATGCGGAGATTACATTCATTTCGCTCGCAAATTATTTCCTTTCTATGGATTTGAGTTCTATCAAAAATATATCCTATTTTATAGAATAGTAGTTTTCTAAATGAAAATGAAAAATATATTAGGAATGGTTATAATGCTGTGGCTGATCGTTTTTCTCACTATTCAAATAGATGCTGATTCTCTCGAAATATTTTGGAGCAATTCATTGACTAGCTCCATTATCTGAGTGAGTCATATTTTTGCGCCATCAATTGGAATACAAATTGGAGACTCTTTTAACTTGTTCAGATCTCTTATTTTACGAAATGAATTCTTTTTCTATACTGAACAAAAGAAGAGAACCATGAAAAGATATATCTATGTTATTAAATGAAACTACAACATAATCATCAAATTTTCATAAAATCTTTTTCAGCAGTTTTAGGATAAGTTATCTCTTTTGTTCTTGATTTATCGATAGGATTGTTTTTCCAACAACAGACCAATTTTGACTTCCAATGTTTTAATTGACCCAGACATCTCATTGAGAGAGAGAGAAAACGTTTTAAGTTGGTCTTCCAATCCCGTATTGCTCCCAATGTCATCGCTCTCATTCGCGCGTCTCATAATAAACATATATCCCTTTTCGAGAACTTCTTTACGTTTTAAGCACTTCGTGTTTCTGAGGTCTAAGTATTTGAATCGTTGGCTATATTTAATCGCTTTAAAAAGCATATAAGCCTTCTCTCTCGCATCTGAAGACACGAGATTCTCGCGTACTCTTGCGAAGCTGTTTGCCATGAATGAAATAATCAGATTGAACAGGATGATGTTCATAAGCACCGAAATGAAAACATTAAAGATCATTGTAACTGGAGTATCATAGTCTTCCTCGATCTGATTGCCGTAAATCGCATTGTAAGTTCTCCAGATAGCAAGCGAAAAATGATTTCGATTGTTTTGATTATAGTAAATCATCCCGAAACCGATAATCATCACCCCTGTAAATAAAGTAAAGCTAGCGATATCCTTGAAAACTTCAATCAAGATCCTCATGAAATATCCTTTGAAGAGTAATAAAAGTTTGTGAGTCAAACATGAATACATTAGTTAGAATATTTACTGGTCTCCTTGAATATTCTGAAATAAGATGCCATTCTGAAAGTAATTATCAAAATAATAAATCCAAGCATGCCATTGTAAGCTCTAAGAGAAGGATCATCCTCAGGAGCTTCCAAGTCTACATATTTCCATCGAAAGATGATAGTCACAAAGATTAGTACCCATCTTATTGTATCAGTAGCCGCCCAATAATCGCTTAGATAGTATTCTTTGAATCTTCCGAATTGTTCGATCAGAAGAAGGACAGCATAGACTATATTTACAACAAACACTGCGACTTCGTACAAGAAGACTTGGTTCAAAGCCGTTGAAGCATACAAAAGAAATCCCACTGCAAATGCAACAAAAAGCACAGCTTCAGCATAGTAGATTTCCCTCGCACGTCTCCAGTTGTACTCTAGTAAGACTCGAATAATAGGAGAACTGTAAATCTCTGGACTTTTAAGAGTCCTCAGCAGATCAAGCACCCCGAAATTCGTCTTCGAGTAGGAAAATAGGTCCAGTTTAAATCGAAGGGCGTGTATGGAAATCAATTCTGCCCCTGGCCAGACAAATTTTGTTCCCACCTCTGGTGTGAAAATCCGAGACTCGCTAAGTTTGAAGAGGTGGCTAGATGATGGCATCCAGGCGTAGCGAGGGATCGGATAGCTCTCGAAAGTGTCTGGTGAGCTCAGACAATATGAGAGAAAATTGACAACGTTTGGGGTGTCGACTTTAATACAATCCACAAAGATATTCTCAAATGTTTCGAAGACCTGCTGTCGGACGTGGGGAAATACTTCTTTGGCCCTTGAGAAAATGATGTCGGCCAATTCATGTTGAGAGTGTGAGAATATATTATGCAGGGGAGTTATGCCCTGAGAATCTGCTTCAAAGACTACTCCATTATCAATGCAAAGTTTGATTCCAGCGGCAGTAGGAATGTGCTCAGTTAAAATGTGGAATAGGTTGGTATCGGTAGGGTAAATATGGATTTTTCTAAGAGCAGTGATGTGGCGATTGAAACCGTCGGAAGAGAGTTCAAATAGGTCTTTCATTTTAATCAGTCCAAGTTTGTACATGCTGCGGAATGGAGATTCTTCGGCAAAATCTATAATGTTGAGAAGATGTAATTCGAATTAGCGAGATAAGATTTTTTATCCATACCAACAATAGTATAGCTATTAGGATTCATGATGTATCCAGACCAAGCCTTCACACAATTATTGGAGCAGGAGGCAATGAATGACATGTCTGCTGCAATATCAATGTCTTCGATTTTTTCTATGATTACATGGAATATCAAACATTGCAACAGCTGTTTCTGATTACTTAAATGAGTGTTTTCAAAGCAATGAAGCTCTTGTCTGAGCTCAATATCCCAAATTTTTATCGTACCATTATCAGCCGAAGCTGATACTAAAAATCGCTCGTTCTGTGCAAACTTCAAATGAGTGACCACCGATTCTGTAATTTATATATAGATGAGTTTCAATTCTGCTAGTTTCAAGAAATGTGTTTATTACCTCCATGAGGTTCATTGAAAGTATGGACAACATTTCTTCGAGAGTTGTCTACCAGCTTAATGGCGAAATCCTCACCACATGAGGCTGTATATCTTCCAGATTCTGAAATTACAGCACAGACCACTCTGCTTTTATGAACAGAATCGTAGGTGTAAATGGTGCTCTTCTGTATATCGTCAGGATAGAAAGTGATGAGGTCAGTCGTGTGATCGGCAGACCCAACGATAATGTATTGATCATCTTTAGAAATTTCTAAAGAGGTTATTTGCTCTATGAATAGGATTTGTGAGTGGCAGAGTTGTTAGAGTTACTTTTATAAATTTTTGGGAAAACAGCTACACATAAGTTGCCCTCTTCAATTCGGTTATTTTCCAAAGCCGTCGGTTCTGCCAGTTGCCATACTTGAGTTTTTTGTCATCGGATCCTGAAATTATATATCTCATGTCATTTGTGATAGCCATTGCATAAACTGATCCTATTTATTATTATTGTCCATATAAAGTCAGATAAATTGAAAGGTTCTCAAATTTCAAACCTTCGTGGGCTGAATGAATAGTTTTCACAATGGTTTGTTCTCTCCAGTTGCAAACTTTGATGCTCTGATCAGCTGACCCAGTGATAATGTATTGACCGTTTCTTGTATAACGTAGACAAAATATTGTATCTAAGTCGCGAACAAAGAAAGTATGAAGTAGCATAAATATATATAGTTGCTACCTGTGTGATATTTCTCAAAATCGCAGATGACTTCACCGTATCTAAGTATTTTGAGACTATGCTTGGTAGTTGCGATCGCTATATCGTTATTAATTGGAGAAACTGCGACTTTTCTCACTCCTTTGATTATTTTTTTTGTAAACCCAGATCACAAAGAGAAGCGAAAATATATTTCACCTTCTCTTATAAGAACAGTCTCCAAGTTTTGCTTTTCTGCCACTTTAAGCGTTTTAAATTCGAAATCAGCTGATGCTGTCATCACTTTCGTTCCGTCTTCGGAGATGAAAGCTCCAACGATTGGATCTGACAATATTGGATAAAAATGAAAATCAAATCAAAGGACTCTATGTACCTTTATGCCAATATTCCAGTTTGCATTTTTCAATCCCTTTCTCGAGGTTATAGAGATTGACTGTGTCTTTGCAAGCAGACATTAGTAACTTATTATCACAAGAAATCGACAGCCAATTTATTGTATCTAGTCATAACGTGATTATTTTAGAATACTCTCGTTGTATTCGCAGTAATATACTCTTATGTGCCTGTCTAATGACGTACATGAGCTCTCGCGTTGACAAATCGAACATTTTTATTGATTTATCAGTAGAGTAACTTGCCAAATATTTTTCATCACGAGACACTTCAATGGCTGTGATCGCGCCTAATCAGCATATATGTGATGAGACTTCTCACATAATAGATAATCACTATTGTTACCTTTATGAATTTTTTCAAATGTCATTGTCTCCTTCATTTTCTCGGCCCCAAGAACAAATATAGAACCATTTGTTGTTCCAACAGCAAACGTCTGAGTTGACGGGAAAAAGCTGACGGCTGACGCAGGCTCCGAGAGAGGGTAGCTTTCTTTTATTTTCAGTATACTCAAGTCCAGTATCTTCACAGTTTGATCTTTGGAAGTAGAAACCAATTTGTCTTCAGCTGGACTCAATGCGATACTTCCCACCGACTCTGATCATTTCACAGATAAAACAGGTTAAAAACAGATTATCTACAGTATCCTACCTGAATGAAGAGCTTGGAAATGTTTGACAATTTTCATTTCTTTACAGTTAATCACAGCAACGCTTCCATCATCAGAGCAACTAAAGAGCAAAGACGAATTCCTTGTAAAGATCAGCTTATTAATCCTCTCTAGTATCGAATGAGCACAAGTTTTTAAGGACTAACTTTTACCTTGATGGACTCGGTCAAATCTATGAATCGTCTCCATAGTCTTTTCATCAAGAAGTAAAATGTCATATCCAGCTCCAAATGCCAAATATGTCATATTTTCGGAGAAGGCGAAGCATGAAACACCCAGAAACTTCATATCCGACTTTTTCGGAGAAGATGGAATCTTATTGGTGAGAAATTTCAGTTCAAAATCATCCAAATCAAACTTTGGTCTTTTTTTCTGACTGATAAGCGAATTGTAAGCTGCTTTTATCTGGCTTTCGGTACTCCTGGTGGTCTTGACAATAGAGCCTAAAGATAGCTCTTTCCTTGAAGTGTTGCTTGGTTGAGATGTCCTTGTGGCAGGCGCTAGCAGTTCGGAAGTCTGGCTATCTAGTTCAGCTACTCGGGTAGGACTTGATACTGAGTGCTTCGGACTTGCGACAAGTATTTTCATAAACTTAATTCGTGGAGTCACCACCGTTTCTTCTGGTATCACGCTCGTCGTTTTCATTGATAATTTTAATTTGGTTGGTAATTTGATGAGTAAGAAAATAAAATTCGTGATAGATCTTAAATGAAAAAATCTAATCATTGTTTTCTCTTAGCGGGCGAACTTTTTCTCTCATTAGAAAAGGTGATTTCTAAATCACGACTCACTTTCAAGTCGATTAAGTCGATTGTTGACATATATAAGTAGTATCGAGTGGTATCCATTCGAAACTTTCCGGGAATAATTTTAGAAACGAGAAAAAGTCCCCTAATATATGAGAAAAAAAAGGAAAACGAAAGGAGCAAATTGTCTGGCTTTAAAGGATTAACAACACATTGGGGAAAAAAAAAAACAGCACAACAAATGAATTCGTTTGTATGGAGCGACCAAACGATGATTTAGACGCTCCAGCGTTCCTTGGGAACGATCATAATCAAGACTTCAGGAAAAGTAACTTCAATGTTTGGAATTAGTTAATAATTGGCAAAAAGGCGATGACGAGGACCCATATCTGCCGTCTAACCTCGTTATACAGAAAAAGGTGCCTTCGTCCAAGGCCGACCACCAGAAAAGCGAACGGCAGTTAAAAACGTTCAATGTCATGCAGGATATTATGCGCTGTGCGTTCAATGACTTAGACAACGGAAGAAATGGCGAATAATTTCACAGGAGTGCTCAAAATTCGGCATCGCATACTCAGTCAGATCTACATCACAGATTAGATTTACACATTCTTGTGGTTATGCAAAGAATCTTGTGCAGATCTATTTATCAAACTCACTCATCAAATAAGTTATTCCACTGCTTTTTATGTCCTAAATATTTTGTTTCAGTGAGTAGGACAAGTGGATTTGTTCCGCTTCCCCGCTGCCAACTTTTCTAGTGGCCACCAGGCTCATGGTTATTGAAATTTTCGTTACGATTTAATGTTAAATTGTACAACAACAGCGATTGAATCACCAACCCGCCACTCCTGATTGATAGGCAAGCAAGTAAAACAAGCTTCTTTTGATTTCAGTCCAGGTAGTATCTATTCGATGTTAAGATAAAGTTCTTCTCATGGAAAAACAAAATGCTGCTTGAAATAGATGTTCTGAAACGCTTTTTTCCAAGCTCTTTGGACCAATGATCCAACTTCGCTGTGATAAATCTTGAAGCCAATCGTTTCGGGCATATGAAAAGCGAGTCAATTCGATCTTCTTATGAAATCCGTCTCCAAAGCTTAATAGAAATTGAACCCGGGAAACATTTGCCTCTGATTTTTGGAGTTTGGCCTGTCGAGCTCCAATTTGTTTATATTTTTCCAAAGCCAAAATTCTCCAAGTTAAAAGTGCCTTTTTTGAAATCGAAGATGAAGATATCCAGAAGTTTCTGTATATTCGGAGTCATTCTGAAAACTGTTTTTCAAACTTCTTTTACTATGATCTGAATGGGGCGACAAGGAATTTCGATCCCTTCTATTGGAATGCTTCATGTATGCTATGACTTAATGTCTTTTTGAACTGCCAATCCAAACAATAGGGAAACAATGAAGGATAAAGCTTGGCGGGCCCTTGGTCATGACAAATTGGTTTAGGGTTTTCTTTGAAATTCAAGAAATTTGCTTGTATTATAGCCAGAATAAGGATTTTTCGACTGTCAAAGATTTTTCATCGAAAATAATCCTCAAATGAGAGATATTTATTGTTCTCAGTTGAGAAACTTCTATTTTATCATAGCAGAGCCAAATGGAATTCGCAAATGTTCCGAATAATTACCTCGCATCAGGTTCCTTCGGATACGAATTTGTAAAGGATTGCCAAGTATCACCTTCAATTCTTTACCCAATTTATTTCAACTTACAGATTCATTCTCCTTTTTTGGATAGGTCAATTCGGTGCGGTGAATGATTGGGGGTAGCTTACTAATCTATCTGATGATTTTACTCGTCTTTATTAGATGAAAACAGAATTAAAAGCATATTGATGAAAAATCGAAATGAAAAAGTTGTAATAATAATCATATTCTAATATGAAGAGGTTTAGTGGAAACAACAGATAATGTCTAATCAACTCAACTCATAACGTACGCTATATTTTTCCACGCAGAAAGATAACAAAATTTAAAAGAATGAAGACCAGGCAATGACGAAAGTTGTGAAAAAAGGAATAAGGCTTTTAAAAAACATTTAACATCTTAAAGGTTCTTTGCGAACAATTTCAATCAATTTTCTCCTCGAAAAGCATCCTAATTTCAGATTGAAAAAATTTTTTAGAGGATGAGTTAGCCAAATCCAGAATAGAAGTGCTCATTGCTAACAATTATTCACGTTTTACTCCTCAAGAACAAAATGCAGATTTGTGGGAATCAATTTGATTCGTCCAATGGAGAAATGCATTTTTCAACATCTGTTAGTGAATTCATTAGCGCGCAAAAGCAGCTTTCTTCAACAATGTGATTCACAACAATGAAATTAACACTAAGGTTTTCTCATTCCTCGCTTAATTGGTATTCGTTCATCATATGAATTGTGGATATTTTCGCATTTGATAGAAGAAAGTAGTTTTGGGATTCATATTTGGTTCAGGATCAAAGCCTTGTACTCAAAAGCTGCAAGAAATAGGCCTCCTAATCGAGAAGAACGATTCTGGAAATTGGAAATTTCAGACTAAAAAACGCATACATGGCTGGCGTTGCGGTAGGAGCCTCGTATTATCTGAAGAGAGCACAAGATGCTGAACTTTTGGATTTAGGCACTTAGAGTGTATTTCATTGTAAGAGTTCTTCTAGAAAAAGAAAGAAGATGACAATCGAATTTAGAAACCCTGCGCTGATTAATTTAACAACAGGTAATTTGAGTTTTGTAAAAACCAACAAATTGGTTGTTGTTGTTTCGACTTGGCAGAGCAATGTTCATACATTAATGAGCAAAACTCAAGTACTTTCTATGCGAAGAGTCTATTTATCGTCTAAATTTTTGCTGACTTTTTAGAACATAACAAAAGCAGCATTTCTCGAAATACGAAAGCGTTCTTTACACAACCAATATCTACCAATCCAAAGTCCAGCAATTTTTAAATCTGAAATTGGCTTGGTTGAAGAGATGAGTTTTCAATGAGCGTCAGCTGTGAAATGAGCCAGGAAGAACCAACGGCAGGGGAAATTCTGGAGAAGATGGGAAGATGAAGAGATTCCATAGGAATCTCAATTCGCTGTTATAATTAAATGAATGCTCTAGGAGGAGATGCTCAACAGCGTAGTAGAACAATTGACCCAAGCATCTTCCAAGACAGGATCATAAGCTGCTGCTAGTCACGCTATCGAATGACTCCTCGTTTTTAGATTTAGAGATAACCTAAATATGGTAATAAATGAAGAGACGACATGGTACTCTTCCTCTAAAGTGCAGGACTTGACGAAGCATTGAAAATAAATCGGCTTGATAGATACGTCCAGACATCTTTTCAGCAGTCCATTTCCATTTAATGCTTTCAAAAAGCAGGAACATCCACATTTCCATTTTCGTAGACCTCTGTTCCACATGAGGGTTGAATATTCCAACTCCTTTTGATAAAAACCTTCATGTATAGCGGATAACCGTTTCAGAGAGAGTTTTGCTCCAATCGACAAGCTTTATCACGATCACATCATCAATGAAGTTGCCTGTACTTGGTTCTGTTGGAACTGGTTAATCGGAGAAACTGCGAACTCGAGGTAGTTTGCCTCAAAAATGAGCTTTTTCAGATTGTATACTTACTTTTTTACAAAATTAATTGGAAAAAATCTGCTTTCTAATTTCAACATCTTCAATCTAGTGAAAAAAAAACTTTGGATCCTAGAAAAGGATTATTTCGTTGGTTCAATATGGAGAAATCATTTGGGCACAATCATTGAAGGTATCTATGATTTTAGAAGCTCAATTCTTGTGATTTTGTCGTGCAGTTTCATATTTATATCTCTTACCTGCGGCTGTGGAGAACCAGCTTTGATGAGATAATACTTTCAGCAAGTTTCTGAGAGAACGGAAAGCAAAAGGAAACTCTATCGTATAGTTTTGTGCATTAGATTGTTTGTCGATTAATGAGAATAACAGAATGTATCATGATGTAATGATCGTAAAAATATAGAGCAGGAAATAATAGATGCACCAAGAATAAATGAGGAAGAATAAATATGCTTTTATTGTTGTGTGTATGATAACTAGCTAATCTTCTGTCACCAGATATCTCTTGTGCATCAATTATTTCCCAGCACAAAATGCACGTAATGTGGGAAGTCTTCAGTTTCCCTCACTTCATTCTCCCCATACTTAAAGCCATCCCACGATGCCATCATCAGGCAGAGAGCAGATTTCAAGGCGCGTGCTCTCTTTCTTTGCCGTAACGGTCTTCTTATCTTGCCCGCCCTCCTCTTCCTCCCCATCAGTGGCATCCCCATCCCCAGGACCAAAATTGTTTTGGCCTTGACTCAGGTGTTTAGGAGTGAATAATATCTTCAAATCCCTTTTTTCGTAAGGTCTCTCTTCCTTGTTCTTTTCTATTCTTGAGAATAGATTGTCGACAGGGCTACTCTCATTTAAAGCCTGCATTTCTGTCATTGTTTCTCTCCGACTTTCAGTGCTTTTGTTTTTCTGTGTTCTATTCTTTTTTTCTCTGGGTTTTATTCTTTCTTCTCAGACAATTAAATTCTGCGATTTTTTAAAAAAAGCTTCAAAGTATATTGCGATCAAGCGTCAAAAGTCCTAGCCTTACGATGATTTTGATTTTCAGCATTGTTTAGACTCATAGCTCGCGCTTGAAGACACAGAAAATGTTGCGAGTACCACTGATACTTAGATATTCAATCAAAATTCAAATGAAAATCTTGTTTTGAATAAGATGTTCTAGTTTATAATACTTGCATTCTGAATGAAAGCTAGGACTCTCCGCCAGCTCTATTCTAATGGCAAATAAATTTTGTGGCATTTTTGAATCTTAATTTTGCTTTTGAACATATTTTGTTGTTTTCTCTGATAAATATTTATTGTTGCAAGGATATAGAAGTATTTGGAATGGTTGAACCATCTGAATCAAACGTTATCGGAAAAGAAGATGTCGGATTAGAAGATCCGTCAACGCTAATTGAACCCAAGTTCAGTTTAATTCAGCAGGAAAATGAAGAAAAAGCTTCCAAAAGAAAATCCAAAATATTGAACGACCGCATATTTACAGTCCGAAAAACACAGATAAGTGATAACGAAGTAAAAACATCATCCAAGAAGCCTGCTTTATCAGATTATCCAATATCTAACCAATACCATCAAAGCAACTTGGATTCTAGCAAGTTTCCTAGCCAGATCAAATCCTTCAAATCTTTGTCACTTTTTGCTCAAGGTATCGTCGAAGTGATAAATACTGATGGGAAAATCGACAGAACGATTCGAAAGTTTCAAGCGACACTAATAGACCCTGCTTTTCTCTTAACAGCTGCACATAACTTATTTGATCAAAATGGGATTCCATTCAACTTTAGTTATGAAATGCGATTTACTCCAACTTCAAATCATGAAGGAGACCCACATCAAGTTATAAATATTGTGCAACTTTATTATCCTCCAAAATACCAGCCCAATGAAAAAGATCACAATAATAAAGATTTTGCTCTTTTGGTTCTTGAAAAAGACGTCAATAGAGAGCATGGATACTTCGGAATTCACGCATTAGAGAAAGATGCAATTACGAAATTGAATGGCAGCATCGATACTTTCAAAATTGTCAGCTCCAATAAAGAAATAGAAGTACAGCTAGAAGAAATCGACGAAGAAAATATTTATTATAGCGCTTGTGACCACCAACGAATTTTTCAGGGCGAAGGCTGTCTTTATTATGAAAGCGACGAGGGGTATTACATAATCGGAGTTCCTCATGCGAAAGCTGCAGATAAAAAAGGCGCTCTCATAATTACACATGAGATTTTGAACCAAATTCTTGAGTGGATGGAAGAGTGTATCACCTGGAAAATGACAAAGATAAATCGTTTCGACATTCAAATGCTCGTAAGGCAACAGAAAATTAATGTTTGGGCTTTAGATTTGCGCGGCGCTCAATTGTCTCATAAAGACTTAACTCTGTTAACAAAATGGCAAGCGTTGAAAAAGATTCATAATTTGAATTTATCCGAGTGTGGCCTAACAGCTGAAAATCTTAAGAGTATTGCGGAAAATCGAGATTGGAAGGAATTGCAAACTCTTCAATTATCATTTAATAAAATCGGAAACGAAGGAGCCAAATTCTTATCTAATAGCACGACTTGGGAATTTCTAAAAAGACTGGAACTATCGAATTGTCAGATTGGAAATGAGGGGTTAATCTCATTGACACAAAACTCCTCGTGGAATCACTTATCCGTTCTTATTTTGTCTCACAACAAGATCACGAGCTTAGGTGCGAGGAAATTGGCTGAAAAAGAAGAATGGGCCAACCTACGCGAACTTGATCTCTCACACAACTTTATAAGAAGTAGTGGAGCTTCTGCAATTGCTCAAAATAATTCTTGGATTAAACTACGCACCTTGAATTTGTCACAAAATTCTATTCAAAACTCTGGCACTGCTGCACTAGCACAAAATAAAACTTGGAAGAGTCTACAGGAACTTAATCTTTCATTCAATCGGATTGGTACAGAAGGAATATCCGCGCTGGCCCAAAATAGTCCTTGGGCACTTTTAAGGATTCTTAATTTGTCCTGCAATAGGATTTGCACTGAAGGAGAAGAGATTACCCCTCAAGAAGCAGAGATTACTCCTCAAGAGAATGAAACAAGTCGCATAGGGTACCAAAGCAGCCAGGGAGTTGCGGGGTTAGCACAAAATAAATCTTGGATTCATTTACAAGAGCTTTATTTGGATTCAAACAATATTGATGATGAAGTCGCTTCAGTGCTATCAAAAAACAAAACATGGACTAATTTGAAAGTTCTTTCTCTCGCCAAGAATGAGATAAGCGCGGAAGGAGTTAAAGCACTTAAAGAAAATAAGAGTTGGACAACACTTCAGACTCTAGATTTGTCTGGAAATAACATCCAACTTACAAATCCTTCTATTTTCGATGGTCACGGCAGTATTTGGAAAAATCTCAACAGTTTAATACTTTCGAACAACAAGTTAGGCAAGAACAATGCTAAGGGACTAACCGAGAGCTTTAATTGGGAAAGCTTAAGAATTCTTGATTTGTCTGGGAACAAAATTGGCGACAATGGTCTCATGGCCCTCGTTGAAAATAAAGCCTTATCTCACTTAAATATATTGAACATCTCCTCAAATAATATTTTTGATGCTGGCGCTGAGGTGATTGCTCAAAATTCCAACTGGCCTGACCTAAAGACCATGGTTTTGTCGAAAAATTGTATTTGCGCATCAGGCGCAGCAAAATTGGGTCAAAATTCCACATGGATAAATCTAGAAGAGCTGCATTTGGATGATAATAACGTTGGCGATGAAGGAGCCAAAATGTTAGCTCAAAATGAGGCTTGGGGTCGGCTAAAGATTTTGGACTTATCGAAAAATAATATCAGTTCTGAAGGCGCCTCACAATTATCGCTTAATAGAACTTGGGAGAATTTGAGAATTCTTGATTTGTCTCACAACAGAATTAATGATGAAGGGGCAACAGCATTGTGCAAGAATAAAGGTTGGGCTCACCTACAATCCATAATGTTATATGCAAACCAAATCAGCAATCAAATTCAAATTATGGAAGAAAGTGAATTTTCAGAAGATACTAACTTATCCAAGATATCTTTTGAAGAACAGGTGTCTTTCTTAGAACCATCATCTGACCTGACACTGCTGTACTACAATTCTAAGAATGCTCGAAAGATACTTTTTACAGAAAAATTTCAGGTTCCTGAAGCTAATCCTCGTTTTGTTGGTCGCGATAGAAAAATTGATAAGATAGCCAAAATTCTCATTCATTCGGGTGAAGTATACGTAACAGGTTGTTCTGGAGTTGGGAAGACGGAGTTAGTATCGCAAGTTGTGAACCGAACTAGTTATTCTCAAGTTCTATGGATGTCTGCAAGCCATGAGCTGCTTTTAAATCAGATGTGGCTTTACCTACAAACGCAAGAGGAGGACCTTGAATTAATGTTGCCAACTGAAAATGAAGTATTGTCGCTATTTTCTCAAAGTTTGCCTCCAAATTCATGCCTAGTCTTTGATAATGTCTTTGCCGTCTCAACGATCCTGCCCTATCTCGAAAAAATTGAACAACGCAAGGAGAAAAGCATCCACAGCATCATCATTTGTCCTCATAAGCAGAACAAAAAATCATCAGTCAATCTTAAGGTCCTCTCGCCACAAGCCTCTACTGAGTACGTAATCAAAGAATTAGGTTATAATAATCCCTCAATAAGTAAGTTTACTGAATTGTTCAAGGGCTTGCCTTTGACGTTAAAGCTAGCTTCATGCCATTTGAAGCAAAGTAATCTCAACGTTCAAGAATTCTTTGGAAAATTTGAAAAACTTGCCACGGAATACAAACAAGAAGAAGAGATGACTTCACGAATCAAAGACTCTGAGCAAGATAATAAAAGAGCGCTTCGTCTTGTGCTGAGAATAATTTTCTCTGACCCAAGAATCGGATTCAATCAAGCAAATTCTCAATTATTCCTCGCTCTTTGTCATTTTGACATTGCCATGAATCAAGAATTCCTCCTCAAGTGTATCCCCGAGACTAACAAAGAAACATTGAATGCACTAGCTCAGCATGGCCTATTCTCTTTATCGAATGATGGCAGAATTATCATCAGTAGCCTTATTCAATCCGAGTGTCGGGCATTGATCCTAAAAGAATTGGGGAATGAACGAGACAGAGCCTTTCAAAGACTTTGTGAGCGAATGCTTGTTCTTCTAGAATACAAAAAGCTAGATCTCCAAAGTACAACAAGAATTTCAATGGCCACTCCTCATGTGATGACTTTGCTTAAGTTTGACAGCAACGAAATGATGACGAAAATAGCTTTCAGAATTGCATATCATCAACTTTGTATTGTTGGTGATCTGAATGCTGCCTTGAATTGCTACGAAAGATTAGCGCAGCTGTTCCAGCAAAAATTCGGAGATGCTTATATTCAACAAACTGAGAAATTAAAGATTTTGCATCGTTCTTGGAGCTATTTACTCTATTATAAGAAACTGAAAGATCTTTTGGAAGTAGCCCTTACGTTCTCCGAAAAATACTTCAAGGATTCTGATATATATATGGGATATCTTTTGGAGAGCCTCGGAGTAGTTTGGGCGGCGCTTGATAATTATCAAAAAAGTAAGGATTTCTTATCGCGTGCTCTGGTAATCAAAAAAGACTGTCTCGAACCACATAGCACTCAAATTGCTGAGACTCTTGAAAATCTTGGAAGAACGTATGGACGGCTAGGAGATTATCAATCGCAGAGAGACATGTTGCTTGATGCGTTGAGAATTCTAGAAAAAGCTGTTGGAAGCCACCATCCAAAGATAGGAGTTATCCTAACTAATCTGGGTAATACCGTGGGAAATTTAGGAGATTACAAGCTTCAGAAAGAGTATTTAGAGAAAGCTCTAGAAATCAAAGAGAAGAACTATGGTCATGAGAATATTCAAACATTAATTACTTTAATCGGGCTCGGAATCGCCTGGGGATCGTTAGGAGATTACGAGAAAGAAAGGGATTTGCAGCAGAGAGCATTGGAATTACTAGAAACTAAATATCCTACTCATTTTACCGAAATAAGTGCGGTTCTTGATAACCTTGGTAAGGCTTGTGGAGAATTGGGAGACCATGAGATGAAGAAAAACCTGTTAATACGCTCTTTAGAAATTAAAGAAAGACTTTATAATGACAAGAATCATCCACAATTCGCAATTACCCTTACGAATCTCGGCAATGCATGGGGAGCACTTGGAAAGTATAAGGAACAAAAAGAACTTTTAATTCGTGCGCTTCAAATAAACGAAAATTTTTATGGTATGAGACACCCAAAAACTTGTATCACGCAAATCAATCTTGCCATTGCTTACTACAATGAGCAACAATACGATCAGTCAAAAGAGCTTCTTATGAGGGCATTAGAAATAAGCAAAGAGTATTATGGAGTTGAACACCAGACTACTGGAATAATTCTTGTGAACCTGGCAGCTGCTTGGAACTCTTTAGGCAACCACGAAGAAGAAAAAGATAGGTTGATTGAAGCGCTGAAAATTTACGAGAAAAACTACGGTTCGAGTCACGTGAAGGTTGGATCCATATTAATAAGCCTGGGAAAAGCTTGGAGGCTTTTGGGCAATCGTGAGGAAGGAAAATCCGTATTAACTAAAGCGCTAGACATCTATAATAATTCGGCTCTGAGGGACGAGGACAAACTGAAAGAAATTCGCAGTGAGCTCCATGAACTTGAAGCACCTCGAAGAGCTGAAGCATTAGAGGAAGTTGAAGCTGATGAAAGAAACTCTGCCACAGTTACCAATCGCTCTTATTCCTGGCTGGAACCGATAATAAGAAGGGATACAGACTTCGTAAACACTGGAGAACCAAGGTTTCCGAGTTCTCACTCCTTGAGCAGCGGAATTTTCAAAGACATTCGAACGGATAAAGAATGGTTAGGAAAATCATCGACCTCAAATAAAAAACTGTCCGAAGCTTTAGCTATCAAAGAGCGGATAGCTGCAGATATCTACGCATATTTCGGAGTAAAAGTCCCGAAGATTGAAATATCACTCCAAAAAATGACCAATGTGATTGAATTTCCAGGTCTCGAAGGGAAGGAATCTATTCACATAATGAGCGAGTTACTCGAAGACTTTAAGACGTATAAAGAAGCATTTGGTGAAAGTTTTAGGCTCACTCATCCTAACCCAAAGATGGAAATCATGTTGCCAAATGGAGATAGAATACCAGAAAGAGGTTTGGGAAAAATTTTGGCGGTCGCTGCTCTGATAAATGATATTGATGTTATCGGTGCAAGCGGAGGCAATCTTGGATATCAAATTATATCGCATCCTTCGGAGGGAACCTATGCACAAACAGTCAAAATCGATCCTGGAGAGGGATTTGCAAAAAATAAAGTCTCCCAAAATCGAAAAATTCGAGTTGCTTTTACTGGAACCCCAACCGAAACCGAGTTAGACTTCGATGATCTTCCCCATGGAACAAAGAGAGAGTTTCTGGAAACTTTGCATAAAATTGCGGAAACAAGTGAAGCAACCTTCAAAGGATTCTTCCATAGAGAAGGAGCACATCATTTTGTCACTTATTCCAACTCAACTGTTGA
>ENA-UOTX01000857-UOTX01000857.1-compost-metagenome-genome-assembly--contig:-NODE-857-length-28516-cov-18.091107_pt1 | contig 28516 bp, 17 predicted proteins | sample MGYA00238143_ERZ746982 | MGnify/ENA primary metagenome ERZ746982 (study PRJEB28758, sample SAMN06268862) | compost metagenome | isolation source: single cell | place: USA: California, Emeryville, Joint... | reverse complement strand
CTGTAACCCGAGTGGGTGACATAAACCGGTGGAAAAGTATGGCAACGTGTCTGAGGATCTGCATGGCACTATATTGAGAGCCTGCCCACTCCAAATTTCGAGTAGCTATCGGCGGACCCTGGTAGCGGGGACACGTCGAGGGCATCAAAGACACCCGAACCGCCTTAGGCTGGCAACAGAGCAAGGAAAAGGGTGCGCTTGAAATGGTGGAGGGATAACAGGCTTGAGTAGCGCTTGGGTCTATCGCACGGGGTTGATACGATGACATCGGAGAACCTCTTTTTTATCAGTCAAATTCGAATTTTAAGCTATACAGCTTTTTTTCCATCCACCCTTGTATATACTAAGCTCGACCTTTTTTAGCTCCTGATGTTTTGCTAAACTCCCATTACCATTATCAAATAAGATGCAACTGCTTTGATCATCAAGCATCTTGCTGATAATCCCCAAAAGATCAAAATAATTCTTCTCGATTAACAAAAATCAGCCAGTTGCGAGTGAGAAACAACATTTACATCCATTTAGATGCTACAGTCCATTAGTAAGAGTTCAAAACTAAGTTCCATTCATTGATTTAGTCCATCTTCTATTAATATAACTAACTAGCTTCTTTATGAAATTGAATATTTCTTGTGAAATCGAAATTACTTTTCAGCAAATCATTACAACAATCTCAAGAAGATACTTAGAAAACCTCCTACAAAAAACAACTATAACCAAAAATTTATTTGAAACCTATCGCATTAAACAAAGGATGTATCGTATCGTTCACCACACTTGTTTACAAAGCGGGCATTCTTGGTGGGTCTGCACCCAATTTTTCAGGCAGTTCCTATGAAAGACATGCAAACAAATTTTTGAAAAAACCACCTTCTTTTTATTATCCTCAAGTGATTCCAAGCAAATACAACACTGCTCATCTTTCAGCAAGATGTCTGGAAGCAGATTAGGCCGCAGCCCAAAAAACGGAGGGATAATCTGCTTGATTCTGTGTTTATATCTTTGTAGAAACTCTTTTGGATCGACCAATTTGCCTGCTTCATGAATTTCATTATTAAGCTCTCTAAGGCTTCTCTTCAGTCTTACTAGCGTGGAACACTCCTTTAACTCATGTGAGATTTCCTTGTACGCTGCCACTATCGCCCTCGGACTGTCATTTACCCCAACAAATAGCATCGCTAGCAGAATCCATGTGTAAACCATGGCCGAGATCATCGCGGATGATGGTGTGGCATGACAGATGATCATTGTTCTATTTTGAATGAGAATCCACATCTCGATGTAAGTGTATATATTCCAAGGGATAATAACAAATTCAGCGGCTGTCATGAACAACTGAAACGTTAAATAAAGCAAATTTCTATTCGCGATCAGCAGCGGCAGCCCTGTCCTCTTCCCGACGAGGACTCCGAAAAGCCACATAAACTGGAAAAGACCAGCAGAAATAAAAAAAGTACCCCATAGAGTTTTGACTTCTGAGCATTTAGGCGTGTATTCGATGACTGCATTACAAGCGAAAAAATATTCCACGTAGTCGTTTGTTGACTGCAGAGGCTGCGCCTCTGAAGGATGAAATTGCAAGGTGAAGCTGCTAAGAACCGCTAGAAAAATACTTGTTAAAAACCATGAGACTTCGATTGCTCGTTTTTTATCATCTGACGTTTGATTTGGTGCTCCTATCAGTAAAAATATCGATGTAAGCGTCGAAACCATCGTTAGCGTCGTCGCGGTAAAAGCTAGACTCAGTTGAATGACTACGAATAAAGTCAAGTTGGGAGAATCTGGAGAAGCTAATCTTGACATTATTTTGCTTATGGTAAGAAGACCCACGATGAGCAGGAAGGAGCACCTTGGTAGATAAACATCCGGCGGACACCAATTTGAAGTCAGTGGTGTCTTTATGGGGAATACAAGGCCAAATTGGTTCCAAAGAGCGATACTTAAATGTAAAACTATATTACTCGCGATCATCCAGCCCAGAAGAACATCATGCTTGTCAGATGATAAAAAATGGAGAATTGGGATGACAGTGATGAGTATATGCGCAGGCCACTTTATCAGGTTCATTGAATTTTGGTCCTGGTTTAGTTAAAATAACCTGATTTCATCTGTAATAAATTAGACGTCTAAAGTTTGTTTGACCAATTCAGCTCAATAATTTGGCAGCCTCCTGTTCATTCACAATGGCTATAATTAGGGCTTGTGTTCGTGGTCGTATTTAAAAAAAACGAATGTTTCTCTTGAATGGATCACATACACAATAAAACTCTTAGAAAAACCTGCCGTGGTGAGAAATCCAATGCAATATCGTGTATTTAGGATGAAATGGTCCATTTGCGTTTCCAATGTCAATTCATCTCAGCAAATTAATTTTAAAGCACAGATATGCACGCCAAAACTCTCTGGAGAAGAACGATTCTTAATTTTTTTTTTAATATTGATTCAGATGGACTCTATAGTTAAAAAATCTACTCTTCGAAACACGAGTAGCCTTCGAATTCTTGATCTTCTGAATCTTTTTGATAGCTTTCTCGTTAAATCTTGTTGACTTCTGTTTGAGCTCGTACTGCAGATGAGTTAAGGATAATCATCAATTTATAAATAAAACAACATTGCAAATTAAAGCTTATGAATTCGTATCTCAGAAGCCCACCTCCAGGAACCATGAAAAAGAGGGTGACTTTCGCGATGATACTCTCTTTGGCTTTTGCCTTCGTAGTACTCATCAACTTGCATACTTCCAAATCTATTTCCAGCTCAGAAGAGACGTTATACCTTCAGAGTTCCCTTAAAACCCCTCACATGATGGCGAACTCTTTCGAAGTCTCTCTAGAACTGTCTCTTCCATCAACGCATATCATCAAATCGTCAGAATATAAGCTATTAACGGTTAAACTGTCGAGCTTGGATAAGCCGATTGAAATTATTGCGTTTTGTAAAAATGTCGTCTGTTCTTCGATTGAGGTAGTCCTCGAGAAGAGCAAATCAGCCATATCCAGACTCTCTCTGGAAAATATCGTTCAACAAGACCATTTTTCAGCTAAAATATTATCTTCAAACTCACGATTATTCCTATGTGTTTCAGATCGGTGCTCCCAGGTCATTAGCAAAGAACTTGCTCATAGCCTATCAGTTAATTCAGTCGTATTCGATACAGAAACCGTAACGATACAATCCCTCTCGCTGAAAAACAACAACCCCCGCGGAGAAGAAGAAAAGGAAATCAAATGCTCCGTTTTTAGAGGAACAGATAACAGAATTGAAAAGTTCAAATGCACTCCAGAGATCCAACCTTCAATGATAACCGTTCATAGTACGTCAATTAATATCGCTCTAAAAGATGAAAGAAAATCATTAAATTCAGATACCGAGAATGGTCTCAAAAGAAAATTGACTGAAGAGGAAGATGAAGACCAGATCTACAAATTCACCACTTGCCCTGTTGGACAATACTGGGTCAACAATGGGTGCACATCCTGCCACTCTTATTGTCAAATTTGTTATGACGAAGGTCCTACCAATTGTCTCCGTTGCATCAACGACACTAACTTTGACGATTTCACAAACTCTTGCCTCACTGAGCGAGAGTGGTACCTCAACGAGTTTCTCTACATCGTGATCAGAGTCGCTGCGATCGTTCTTTTCGTTTGTGGATGTATCTTCATCTTCTTCAGAAAGGGCGTAGACATGTTTTGGCGTTTGCTCGCAAACCTCCAAATGTTTAGCGCACTAGTCCTCATCCATTCCAATAAGACTCCATACTTGAAAACCACTTTCGAAGGCCTCCGCGTCGCTCAACTAGACTTCTTCCCAAACTTCTTCCGTATGGTCTTCTTCTGGCATGTGGGCGGCAAACCTTATACTGTAAAAGACGATAAGATCGTTCCTACAATGGACGGCGAGACCGCCCCTCCGAATTTCCTGCTCGAATGGTATTCGAGTAATTTTATCATTTCTGGTGGAAGCCAAATATGGCTCATGCTCTTTCTTCTAGCACTCTATTGGGGCGTCAAAATGATTCCAAAATACACAAGATACAGCGCCCAGTGGCTCATCGATCGCTTTGAGTACTCTGTTTTCATTCGTTTCATGGACGCTATCCTTCTCAAAACGATGATTGGAGTGTTGCTTCAAATCACCCAATCAAGCTTCTCGAATGTAATCAATGCAATCGCAACGCTATTCTCCATAGTTGCGTTCATCGCCATCTTGATATTTGAGACTTGGATGATGTCGCTGCTGCTCCACGATGACAAACTCCTCGAAACCGACGAGTTTAGAACAAAATACGGCGTTGTTTACCAGAGCACAGAAAGAGACAATTTCAGTTCAAGATATATCATGATGCTTGAGCAATTGAGACGTTTTATCATCGCTTCGATTGTGGTTACCATGCAGTTCAATTCGGATCTACAATTCCTCGCACTCATCGCAGTTCATACGGTCTTTCTAGTTGACCACGTAAAGAATGTGCATTTCAAGGAGAAAGCGTTCCAACGCAAATACATCATTGATGACTTTTTCCTTATTGTTATCACAGCATTAACTTGGGCCATGGATTTGTGGGATCAAGATTCAAGCCTTAATGTTCTGCTCTCATGGATCATCATAGGAATCATAATGTTGATGATGGCCTCAACGATACTCTATATTTTCAAAGTGAACGCTGCTAGTGCGATGATCATGGTTCTGAAGATATTTAGAGCGCTTACCCGAATGATTCCAAGACTCGGATCAGATAAACAGGATAGGATGATACAATCAAGTTTGGACATTTATTTTGCGAAGGAAAATGAAGAGGCTGATCCAAACAGAGTCGTTGGAAGTAATCCCAATGGTGTGACCGATCTGATCACTCGGAACAGCACGAGGCGAAATGCTACTTTAGCAACTAACGAAGAGGCTTACAAAACAAGGAGGAGATTCGCAACTATACATAAGGCGCATGCAATGGAAGTGCAGTTAGGAGTCGAAGGTATACTCTCGCCAAAAGGCTCGACGATAGAGATGAAGTTCCCAACTGACTAGCTAAGCGTCATTTTTTTAGAGGATAAATGAGTAGGAGATTATATATATGTCGATTATTGTGATTTCTATGGAAATGCGTTTCTCCTTCATGGTTAAAATTATTATGTCTTCATTGATATCATGTTTTTGTGGGTTACCTTTACATCAACCGACAAACTTTGTCATATCATAAAATTGAATGACTATCATTTAAGTCTTTCTTTGGAGTAAACCCAATATAAACTATGGATTAAGCACCATTTCATCCAATAATAATTTTCATAGAAATTGCTACAAAATTGATAACCATCCAGAATTTCCTGGTTATAAGCCAATTTTGCTGGCTTTTTTAATGGCCCTAGCATGAGGGAATTATAAATATAACGATATGATATGGAAATAACAATAAAATCTGATTTGATATTGATATTATTATAATGATTTTTAAATAAAACAGTATAGGCTACAATTAAGGGCTAGCGTTCGTGCTGGGTATCCTATGCTTCCGAGGTGTTCTGCTTGAGTTGTTGCTTTGAGTTGAAGGTCTCCTAGTTCTCTTTTTCCTTCTTTTATGTAAAAGCGGCTCTTCGTAGTCATGATCCTTTCTCGACTGGTCCTTAGAATCTTCACCAAATCCAAGCCATGAGGACTTACAACAGTAACCAATGCACATTAACAGCGCAAAGACCGCTGGAAGAATCGCTGTGGCGACTGTCATATATTGTTCAGGAGGGATCTGACAAGAGTAACCTCGATAGAGGACAAGTATATCCCAGGTCCAAGCAATAGCAACAAAAGAAATCCAAATTGTCAATAGTGCGACTCTCCATGACTTTGCGGTTTGTGAACCTTCTTTACCTTTTCTATTGGAAGCAAAATATTTCAGCGGCAGGTCAATTAGTGCACAAACAGAGCAAATAAATGAGCTGAACTCAATGAAATGAATGAGTTTCAAGGTTTCGGCATGACAAGTATAGAAAGTAGAGTTTGACGACATGAGGGCATAGATTATGAACCAAATCAAGAATAAGCAGACCAATGTGGCGCTTTGACAGAGAATCCGTTCTAGTTGAGCCATGAATTCCCTTGCGGAGGCTGCTCAAAGGGACTTTGATTTTTTTTTGTTTATGAAAAATTTTTAACGTAACCCTTTTATCTGCTTATTGGGTCAGTTAACGAAATAGAAATATTGATATAACGAATAAAAGGAGGGTAATAACAATTTCTGTATTTGAAATTGCAGTTTTATCCAAAATGGAAATCGAATTCACTTGTGATACTGAGACTGCGGTAATGAGATGCGAAATAAGGCGACCCCATAAACTTCTGTTATTTATTATGCCTTGATATATGAGTGCTTATTAACACCGATTGCATCCCTCACTGAGGAGTTAGCAGTTCTATTAGATCACGCTAAGGGAATTTTTCAAGCAGAAGAAATATGCTAGCATGCGCTATAATGGCCAACTCACAAACTATCCTCTTTACAGCGCTAGTTATAAGAATCGTAACTCTTGTAGTTCTTCCTACCTCGGTCAGCTTTCATTTCCATTCGCCAGTTTCTTTAGAGACTGATGAAACCAGCGCTATTACATACAATAGATTCTAGCAATTTCCTCATAACCAAATTTGACAAGAGATAGCGCTGTTACAATTTTTTCCATTTAATTCAACCAATCGTGTATTGGAAGCGATATCAAAAAATTAAATCTATCAGAAAATCGCAAGAAGTAAAACAAAACAACCAAAATCCCTAACCATTAATAGCATGTATATTTCCAATGGGAGCGGTCGAAACTAAATCCTGCAACCCATTATTTCCCAAATTGCGTCCCTTGAAAAAAGCTTTTCAGATTTGCGGGTTAGCCGACAAATACCCGCGCGTGTTTTTTTATGTCTGGAAGGGCAAATTCTTAGTTCTCGTCACCGCCAAAGCCATCGTCAGCGTCGTTCTCATTGACCTCAAAAGCTTCAAATGTATCACAACATATACTGTTGATCTCTCTGGATTAGGCCTGATAAACCACGACTGCATCTGCATACAGCAAAACCAGCTCGTTCTAACCGATTACCAAAGAAGAATCGCCCTCGTGCACCTGCTAACAGGGAAGAGGTTCCTCACAATCACTCATATCGAAACCGATCAATTCGACATGACGTACAAAATGATGAAATTAGATGACTGTCGGTTCGTTTGCATGAGCAAATATTTCCAACACATAGACTGCTTCATGGTTATCCCCAGAGGCTCTCAAGGCAAGGAATGCATTAGATTGCCAGATAAACAAGAGATTTCAGACGTTTATTGCCACCAAGAACGGTTCATTATTGTCCTTGGGTGCCGAGTCGTGGAGAGGAATTTTTTGTACGTATATGACTTTGATAAAAGGTTTTGGATCATGCGAGTCGCGTCGCCTTTCAGTTACATCTATCGGTCGATATTGAGCAGCCAGATTTCCAATCGGTTTATCATATTCGCTTCGAAATGCTATGGGGGCAAGCATAAAATAATGCTTTGGGAGTCGATTAACGAGCAGTCCATGAGACAGAGGACTGTCGTGGACATTAGAGAGGCGCCGAGTGATATTCTGAATTTCAAACTTGCGAAAGCGGATAAATATATGCTGTATACGACACTTGGAGAGGATTTTTTGCATAATTGGTTGTCTTTCGAATTTCCTGACGATTGTCATACACAGCGGTTAAGTAATCCCCATGTGATTAGCACATGGTATGAAATTCATAAAGACTTTCTAATTACTCTTTCGTATCCCTATTTAAAATTCTACATGATTTGCTAACGATGGTTTCAACTATAGCACACAAGCAGCGCATTATAGAGAAATTTCATAATATTAAGTTTTTGAAGGGGATCATCAGCATGATCATCACTTTTTTAATTGTTATTCGTGCTCCCAAACTTTTAAAACAGCCAAAATGGTATTGACAAGCGCTTTTTATAAAAGCAATTTAATGATTCTCATTTTATGATATGATGACTGTTGGAGCTATTAAAATCGAATAAATATTTGCACCTCACATGTATCCGAGTAAAAAAAATTATCCGAGCGGAGGTCACGCCAGTTCCAAACTCTCATCGAGTAAGAATATGACGTTTCAGAACAAACCGACTCAGCAACAGCAAAGCTCTGTCGGTCTTTACGCAAATGATTTCATTGGTGAAAACAGCGATAAAATATTACTTGATCCTCCAAGACTAAGCAGCTATCAGCAGACATCCAGAAGTCCTTTCGCAAAACGTGATTCTCCTCCAACTCAGTCACGAAATCAAACGCCTTCCAGAAATTCCGCTCGCTCCTCTATGGCTCTTAGATCAAAATACAGTCCTCACGAAAGCTTGTTGTATCAGCGCGATAGCCCTGCTCTGAGTCGCGAGGTCTCTCCGCGTAGTGCTAAGAAAAGTTACAGAGAACGACCTTCTCTACCGGATAATGGAGGCTACTATCGAACGTTTTTGAAGAAGTTAGTGGGAGATAGTACTGGGGCGAGCAGAGAGAACACCGCGAGGTCGGTTAGCAGCATCGGACTTCAGTTTGAAAGCTTTATGAACAAAGTAAAGGGACGTAAGGAAGAGTTTATTTCAAACGTGGAGTTCACGACAAACAGATCATTGATAGCAAAGCCCGAGGTTCATACCCAACCAGTCAAATTAGAACCTGCAAAAAACCCTTTGCTGAACCTCTCGCTGGACGATATTATCAAGGACAATGAGCTTTTTAAAAGCGCGATCCAGACCCCTGAGTCAAAACATCAGACAGATTTTTTAACCTCAACCGCAGCCACGACTTACACTGGCTATACTAAACGTCCTCAGGTTTCAGCGACTCGTTTGGTTTCTGATCAGGTGAACGATTCGATAACTCGTAAAGGCGAGCGAACTCAGCGAGGTCTTTCGTTAGAGAGAAAGAGTGATGATATTATGATTATACCCGAGATTGAGTCCGAAGTAATGAAGTTGAGGAAGGAGTTGATATTAATGGAGGACGTGGTGATTCAACGTGAGTCTGAAATTGCGGAATTAAGGCATAAGAATGAAGAGTTGCAACAGAAACTGCAAAAAGAAATGTCTTTTGATAATAAAAGCGAATTAATCCGGCTGCGAGCTGAGGTAGAGAAATACTATAACGATAAAAAGCAGCTTGCCAAAGAGCTTGAAAGCTCTAAAAGTACAATAGCATCGTTGCAACAATCTGTTCAGGCCTATGAGAGCCAGATGCAAGAGGCGAGAGTACAGGCAAGTCAAAATCTTATTGAAAAAACTGAGAAAGAAGAAGATTTGAAGAGACAAAATGAACAACTTGCAATGGATATCAAAAAGCTTCAGGAAATTAATGAGTCTTTAAAAAAGCAATTATCTGAAGCGCAAAAAAGCTCTCAAATCCAACCTCAAAAAAGCCCACAATTCCAATCTCAAATTCAATTCGTGGAGCAGCCGAAAACTAACAACGAGTCAGAGAAGAAGTTAAAAGAAGCACTTGACCGCGAGGAAGCTTTGAAGAAGCAAATTGATATGATGAAGCAGACTATTGACGGGAAAATAAAAGAAATCAACTTGCTAAAGCAAGTTCCCAAGGACGGCAACGCGGCCCAGCAGGAATTACAGAAACTCAAAAGCGAATTTAGCGCAGTATCTCAAGAGAACGATAGGAACAAGTTAATGATCAAAGACCTCAGAGACCAAATTACCTCTCTGGAAGCGAAGATTAGCGAGTCGCAAACTAAAATCAACCAACTTGAATCACTAGCAAAAGTGCCAAGAAAATCTGACCCCATGGTCGAACCCCAAAAGCAGGTTACCTCTCTAGCGACGACTAGTGGAGATAATGCTGAGATATCGAAGTTAAAAACTGAAAATTTGAAGTTGCAAAAAGACTTGAGTATTATTATAACCAGATTTGAAGGGATGAAAAAAGAGTTAGTCGAGGCGAAAGAAAAAATAGGGAAGGGCCTAGAAAGCCAAAACCAGGGTGCACCGCAGAAAGTGGATGAGCTTCAGAAGGAAATCGAGGAGCAGCAGAACCAAATCATCGAGCTGAGCAGTAGAATGATGATCATGCAGAGTGAGAAAGACGAATTAGCAAAGAAATTCCAGGATCTTTTGAATGATCCTCGTAAAGTGACCGAGAAGGAGAAAGCAGCGAGAGCCGACGCTGATAAATTCAAAAACGAGGCCACAAAACTCACGAATTCGTTGCGTGACATGGAAAAGAAATTCGCTGCTTTGCAGAGAGACTCCGAGAAAAAGCTCGCTGATACGATCAAAGACCAAGAAAAAAAGCTAATGAACCTTCAGAAAGATTTAGAAAAAAAACTGACAAATGCTGAGAAAACGATCTTGGATCTCAAGAATCAGATCGCGAAGATCACTGCTAAGGATAAGGTAGCAGCGACTGCTGAAGAATTTAGAGTGTTGTCTGAGAAATTGAACGCGGAGTTAGCTGCGCTGAAAGAAGAGCATGCGAAGCTGTTAGAAGAGAACCAGCAACTCGCGAAGGATAATAGTGCCATGAAAACTGACCTGGAGCAGAAGAGCTTGATAATGACTGTGCCAGTTACGAATGAGGAGATGACAGAGGCGCTCGTAGCGAAGACTAAGGAGATATTAGTATTGAAAGAAGAGTTGCAACAGCTGAAGGGTCAATGATTGAGCTTATGTGCTAAATCTTCAAATTTTTCCGAGAATTATCAAAACGTTTTTACCCCCATACAAACTTTATGTTAATATTTTCTGTTCATTAGATTCATAGCTCCGTGTGTGAGTATGTATTATTGGATAAAGTTACTTTAATATAACAAAATCCGCGTATCAAATGAAGCTTTTGAGGAGACCAAGTCAGAGAGTAATTGACAATGCAAGTGTCCATAAGTAGATTAAGAGCTGGTCTAGGTGAATCTGTTCTCGTTTCAAAGGTGAAAGAAAGCGAAGAGAGAAGGAGAGGGGAATTTTGAAATGATTTCTATGATATAAATAAGAGTTTGTTAATTTACAGAATTAATTTGATTTCAAAATCAACTGCTACAGAAATAAAAAAAAAGAAAGGAAGTTAGATGTCCGACTCAGAAGAAAAAGGTAACAAACACAGCTCTTATCCAACAATCTCAGCGAACCTCTGTCATTAGATATTTCTGGTGAGGAAGAAGAGGAAGAGGAAGAAGAAAACGAAGGATCCGAAGAGGAAGAAGAGGAAGAAGAAGAGGAAGAGGAGGAAGAGGATGAAGAGTCCGAGGAAGAAGAAAAAAGCAAGAAAGGAAAAGAAAACGACGTTGATGAGCTACTAAAGGTAAACTTCTTTCAAAGTTCCAGTGAATATTAATCATCATACAGAAAGCAGAGGCGGATAAAAAAAATTACGAGCCTCCTCCAAGGATGATCATCTCGGAGGTTAGCCAGGATCTTGATAGTTTATCAGACCGGCTCTCAACTATTTTTTCTTCTTTTCAATCCCGCTCAGAGAAAGGCGTTGGCGGTCCTGAATCCTTTGAAAGACCGCATTATCAATACCCTGGAACGACTGATTACTACCAGCAGCAGCAACAGCCTGGTGAGAGAGCGCCTTACAACTTTCAGGACAGAGACGTCAAGCCTCGGCCGTACAGTGAGAGCAAGGCAATTCAATGTGATGATCTGCCTGCGAGTAAATTAGGTTACAGCGAGGAAGCGCGCCGCGCAGTGCAAGAGTATAAGAATCGAAAAATGGGTGGTGAAGAGGAAGGCGTTCAGACGAACTACTATCAAGAGTCCCGGAGAGAAATGCCGTCAAAAAGACAGTATGAGAACGAGCAGAGTCCAATTCCAGTCGATGACAGAGAAAGGAGATACCAACCTGCTTCCGACCCTAGAGAAACCACTCAGAAGGCAAAGCCAAGAAACCCGAACGAATTAATTGAAAATTATTACTCGAATTTACTTAAAAAATCCAATTATGAAACGAGTCAGAGCAGGAATATACACGACTTATACAAGAACAAGCCAAGACAAGGTACTTTTTGTTCTCTGATTCAGACATCTGACGATAAAACTTGAAGTTTATGTAGAAGAGGAATCAAATCCGGTGGATAGATATAACGAAGCGTCAAGGAAAAATATTTCATCAAGTAATAATGGCATGAATATTGTGGGGTGTTAATTCAATTGAATTTGAATAGCGCATGATAAGGTTCGAGCTGCTGAGACCACGTTGGTAAAGAGCACTGCAACGAATACAAGAAAAGGGCTGGCTACCCAGGAAGAAATAGATGGAGCAATAGGTATTCTTTTGAAGAAGAGGTACCAGTGAATGTGCGATTTTTTGTTTTGAATTACACACATATGTCGATTTAGCAACCTCATTAGCAGCTTTTGTTTCTTGCAATGCATATTACTAATGATAATGAAATTGAAGAATTAGTCGTAATCTAAACTGAGCTAGGCCTTATGATTTTCTCCTAACAAAAAGTTTTGCTCCTACAAAAATTTTTCGCCTTGGTTAACCAGAAATATGATTTTATTGTTCAAAGTATTCAAAGGTTTCAGAGAAAAGAATATTTTTCTTTCTATTCGTTTCTATTCAATAGCCATTCTAATTATTTTGTATTATTCCTTTAGATTAAATCACATAATCGTTTCATTGAGCAATGCAATACGAGAAAAAGAAAACCAGTAAGAATCAATTTCCGTGATTTTTCGATTGAACAGAATCTTAAAATTTGATTTTATCCCCCGGCGGAAGTATTTGAAATTCTCTCTAATGAGGAAGAACTCACAAGCCACTATCAATGCCTCGCTTCTCGGAGTCAAACCTTCGCAATACATAAAATTCATCGAATACATGGACAGCAGCGTAATCATCTTTACCTTTGCGTTAAATAACTCCCATCAGAAACAAGAGAACGACGTTTGTTCCAACCTTGCGCAGTTATGCTCTCCTCATTCAAGAATCTCGCTCTCAGAGCTTGATGTTCCAGCCACCAAGACGCTCGCCAAGCTGTATAACAAATACACTTGCCGATTAATTTCAAATAGTATAGCGCATTCCTTTGGCTTTGTTTCAAGTCTTTAGACTTTTCAGATCACAGTGATAAAGCCTTGAATTTTATTGAAATGGCGCAGAAATTGATCGGTGGAAAGTCCCTCAAGCACGACCAGGATGCCCAATTGATTCGAAGAGCGATATTAAATAACGCAGCCACGTATTGTTACAAGTATGATTGCGAGTTTTCATGAAAAGAGACTCATAATTACAACAATTAAGGATTCAAAATAAAGAGCTTGCTGTTAAACTCCTTGAGAAATTTCTCCGTGACAAAGGCGATTCAAAAGATTATTCGTTTGCAATTGGGTTTAATAATTTGGCTGCGCTCCACATTTCAAATCAGTCCTACGACAAGGCTGTAAAGTGTGCTGTCAGAGCAATTGAATTAGTTGAATCTGATGTAAATAGCCACGATTTTTTCATTTGCAAACCAATCATATTATTTTTTATTCCAAAGGTGAAAAATGCGAAATCAGAGTTTAAGAAAACCAGCGGGCAGGATGAGAAGCTTTCAAGCGATTTCATATCCAAATTGAAAGCGTTGTTACTTGCTTTCCTGAATCTTGGCATCAGTTTGGAGAAGGGCAAGTTACAAGCACGAAAATCTTCCGAAAAATGGTCTTTTGACTCTTTGGATGAGAAAAAATTCTACGAGGACGGTTATAAACTCTCGAGCAAATATTTAGGAAAAAACTCTGTACTCACCATCAAATTTACTCAACACTTGACAAGACTCAACAAAGGCAAGCCACGTGCCCATTCTATCTTATTTAACCGATTTTAATAGGTGTTGCAATGAGAGAGTTTAAAATCAGGAGCAAGAGAACAGGCTCACTTCAAATCTCGGATGACCAAAAGGTAGCATACCCCTAATTTTATTCAGTTGCTTAATATTGGACCAGGATGTACCAGTAGCTCGCAAAAAATCAGTTGGTGAATACAGAGAAATCTACCCAAGGCACAGAAGCAGCTCATCCACATCTATAGACAAAGTTAACCCTCCCAGCAGAAATGGCAGACGTCATTCGAAACTATCAAGTGTGCAATCCCTTGAGGATAGTAGTATTGCCAAAGGCCTCGAATTGATAATAAAGCAGCAGCAGGCTCTCGAGGAAAAAGTGGCACGCAAATTGGAAGATACCATGCAAAGCACTCAATCGATGCAGCAGCAACAGCTCCATCTACTAAAAGAAAAGGAATTGAACCTTCAAATAGAAATGCTCAAACGAGGCAAAGATGTCATCATGAAACGCAACTTGGAACTCGAACTCGAGCTTGCAAAGCTCCGAAGCTTTCAGAAAGTCGACTCTGAAACAGCCCAATCAATGACATTAATCAGTTCAAAGTACTTTTCTTCTGTTGACGTCAATACAACGAATCAAGCCAATATGAAATATATTGCCGTTCCGTCGCCTACACTACAAGAATCACAGAGGTCCCAAGCGAATGTGTTTACTTATAACACGTTGGATATCTGTCAAGCAAAAAAAACCAGCGATTGCGGCTCCACAAACGATTTTAATTCAACCCAGATTACCCAAGCAGGCTCCGACGTCAAAGAGACCCCGAATCCAACGAACACGTCTCCTGAGAGAACGTCAAGCGGGAAGAAAGAGACAATTCCTAGTGATTTTAACGAACTCTCAATGAACGTGAGTGAACACGATACGAGCAGCCAGGCTCTTTCGCTTGGCCGGATAAGCAGCCTTGAAAATCAGCTGAGGCATGAAGGCAGGATTATGTCCTTGAATACGAGGCTAAGGCTGCAAAATAGAGGAAGTGACGTCCAAACTCTCCTCGAATTGCAAGATGCATTAACAGCAAAGGATTTCGCTGAAAAGCATGAAAACCTGCAGTCTACGGAGCCAAACACTCAGAAGCTTAGCTTTGATCTCTCGAAAACCGAGACCCAGCAGCAAGAAGGGACTATTGAGCAGCCATATAGTGGAGTTGATGGTAAAATTGAGAGTCCAAAAGTGCAAATCGATACTGCGGCGGAGAAAAAGCGCGGTCTTAGACATGAAGTCTGTACCCCAATAAACAGGACCACAATAAGAAGAGGTTCGTTAAAGCAACCGTCCAAGGCGGTGGAATCTCAGAGCCAGAGCGAACTTCCGTTGGTTAGAAATAAAGAGAATGAAATTAGTTATCTTCCTGAAACCCCATCGCTCAGACCGCTTGGAGCTGTCACTCAAGAAACTGGACTTCTGAAAGAAAACCAGAGTAATTTTGCAAACTCCATTGATAATTGGGCCAAGTCATCCAATGAGGTTGCAAGGAACCCTTACCAGCAGCAATCCAGCCTAGGTAAAGTGGAAGAGGCTGACGAAGTCCATTCATTCGGCCGAAAACAAAGCAGAGGGTCACCTAGCAAGATGGCTCCAGTCAAAAGCGAAACGTTCGGGCTAATCGAGCCTTCGTCGCCCTATATTTACAATCAAAGCGAGGGAAACTCTCAGGGAAGCAGGTTTCAGCTGAACCGCGTTGAAACACCTCAACTCGAAGCTTTGAAACCCAATGAGACAAAATCTGGACCTGGAGCATCGATCTTCAAAAGAGAAAATAAAGAGCGAATGGAAGAGCAGCATCATTGCGATAGCAGCCAAAGATATCCGTTCGGATCGCCTCCGAAGGAAGGTAAGGATGATAGCATCTTTTTTGAGCTGAGTGGAGAACCGGCAATCTCAACGATATCGAAGCGTGACTCAGAGCATATTACTTCTGAGATTCGAGCTGACAGTACTCCTTCAATTACTAATTGGAAGGATCTTGTCGAACCAATCAGCGTTGTTGGCCTCATCGAATCTCCGGACTATTTGCTCTATCCAAGCAAGTCGGTGATCACCAAACAGACATTTCTGCTCTCGCCGCATAAATATCTTGTCGAATGCCATTTTGACTCGAAAGAAAGCGACAGAAAATTGGTGTTACTGCTGAAAGAAAGTCTTGCTGAATCAAATCAGTTCGATGTAGTCGCTCAGGAAATTATCCGATTCAAAGATTTACAAAAAATTCTCAAGCATTTGGACTGTAGAGACTCACTTCCTTCGACTGTGCCTCTAAAATCGATCAAAACGTATGGATCCTTCGTTCGACACATTATCATGCCGTTCGTTGGGGTAAACTATCGCTGCTTAATACTAATCCTCAACGTAATCTCAATTATTTTTAGATCGGTCTCGATGAAGATGGAGGCAAGAGAATCGAGATCTGGGAAAAGCCTTGTAGTATGTTCAGGCGTTTCATAGAACTACGAATCTTCGGAGAGCTATGTTTAGTCAATTTTCAGCACATCAGCGGAACAGATTTCCGACTTGTGCTCACGAATGTGACGACGTAATGCGTCCACAATGGTGTTTGTTTATTAGTTTTTGCATTAGAGAAAAATCAATTCGCCTAGACGTTTCTTTAGACCAACTGTCGTTTACACGATATATGACAGAAATTCCGCTATTAAGCTCCTCTCGAAGCCCTAACGCTGATCTGATCGAGCTGATTGATATCTTTTCTGATGAAAACGCCACTGCGGAAGAGTTACAGATGACCAATGTTATTGCATGTAAATATGAAGGAAACGAACAAGAAAACTTTGAAATTCCTGCCGTGAAGTTCAAAGATGAGGAACAAGAAGAGGCTTTTTACGATCAGATTAACTCTGCGCTCACGGAATTGGAAGGATTCTTGAAAACGAAGCAAATTAATTCCTTCGATCAGATTGCTTCGGATCTCCCCCTCAAATACATCAAAGTCAACATTTCTGGTGAGAGCCAAAGAAAATGCGCGTTTTATCTCCAAGATAATAATGAAAAGCATTGCGTTGACGTTTACATGAAAAATTTCTTTGAAACTCATGGTAAAAAAAAAATTCATGTCCTCAGATAATTATAATATTATCGGCTTTTAATAGCGCCAAGAGGCCAAAAAGTGCAAGCAGAAGGCCATTTCGAATATAAATTCGATACTTTTTGGAAAGAGTACGGAGTGGTGTACCCAGCTGCTGATTTAGAAGATCGAAAGGCCCTACTTACCTTGCTTTCAGACTGTTTCAATCTTGAAGTGCAAGAAAAACGTAATTCTATCATTATTCTCATAAGACTTTAATTGGATTTTATTAGCATTAGAACCAGAAAACTATGAAACCTATGAAACTAATCCAATAATAAAGCTCACGATGGACTGTGGAGCATTTAAGAGATACTATATCGGTAACGTTCCCTCTAAACAAACATCCTAATAATCTCTGTAGGCGATGGCAATAAGTATCCAGTGACGCTTTCATTGATCGGAGTGCGAGGACATCCTCAAGGAGTCAAAGCGACTATATATAACCCAGAGGAATGCGCTGAGTCTGGAGTGTTATTCCTGTTGCAGCCTGCAGATTGGATAAAACTCGTTGATGAGACTGAGAAGAAACAGCAGAAACGGTTTACGGTTCCGCTTCCCATGAAAACTGATTATAATCTGTGTGAAGTATTGAGCAAAAGTGGATTTGATTTGCTCAACGCGGCTCTTTGCTTTAATAAAACTCGCTCAAAGGTCGAGCTGCTAGGCGCTAAATCGCTCCGTCAGTTACTGCGATTAGACCTGATGGAAAATTATATTAATCCTGTCGAATTAATTAAGCTTCTAAGGAGAAACGTGCTATACCAAGATTTATTTAGCAAATGACATGTATGAAATTTTAAAATTAACAGTAATCTCTGTCTTTTTTTTCAATCATCTCTCATGTAGTAAATATAATTTCTTCTCATTTTTTTATAAAAGATCCTTTGAAGATATGTGAATAACAAAGGGCTTTTTTGACAGCAGCATTCAATACGTTTCGGGTGAATCGAATCAAAATTCTGCAACAAGAGCTTTCCATATGAATAAATTATGTCTTTCTCATATCTTATGTGGAAAACCCAATCCGAAAAAATAACTTCATAGCAAGTATAGTCCAATATAGTTTTAAGCCAAAGTGGCGGTACTATGATAGTGACGAAAATCATCACTCTTTAATGGCGTATATCGATAATGAAATCTAAAGGGTCTTTGACGAAAAAATAAGACGATTTTCTACTCGAGAGCAAATAATTAGACAAGAACACGAAGCGCATACTTAGAAAGTTAACTGAGCTTATTCGACTAGAAAATTGAGATTTTGGCTCACCATGAGAGGGTCTTCCGTGTTCGCATCGTCGAATAGAAAGTTGGTGTTTGCAGGAATAACATTCGCTTAAATTGTCATCTTCTTGGTGCTAGTTGGAGCCATCACAAATAATTTCATAAACACATATCCAGCCATAACGCCCAAAATGAAGAGAAGGAAGAGCTTGCAGAATGTCGCTCTCCTTCCAACACAAAAGCACGCGTAAAAATAAGCTCCAATTCTATTTAACAAGCTCCCAGATACTCCATCAGTTTCATGAGGGACCATCTCCTCTGTATGAATCCGTGAACCATTGGTTGAGACACCGTCGCTCATTGTTACGTCGAATGGCTTGATCGAGCTTGATTTCGTCCCTCCATTTTGCCGTTGTTTGGGACTTGCGCTCTCGGTGATGATCTTATTGTAAGAATCTATAAGGTCTTTGAATCGCTGCCTAAGTCCCTCAAGGTAAGTAGTATGCTCTGACCTGCATTCCAAATCCATGGCTCCTATTTCTTTCTCATAGTCTTGTAGGTTTGCCTCTACGTCTTTTATGTATTTTTCACATTTTAATTTGCGTTTGTCTCTCTCCTCGATTCTATCAGTCTCTAGCTTGCTAAGTTCTCTGGCGAAGGAGTCTAATACAAGTGCAATTTCTGGCTCCAAATTCAGTCCGTCACTCATTCTCTTGGTTTATTCCTGCCCAAATGAGTATTTTACTCGGATTGCTTCGAATTAAATAAATTCGATATAAGCTGACTTTACGTATTATCAGACTGATTCCTCAGCTTAATTACATTTGATCTTCATATCGTTTATTCTTTATATCTTGGAAAAAAGTTGAATCGGATCCGACTGTATCTATGAAGTCATTTTTTAAGAATTGAGACAATTTACTCAGCATAAGTATGAAATAATTCATTGTTTCCGCAACCCGAATCTTTATGAGATTTGATGTCTTCGATAACAAAATGATATTCCAGAATGTGCGACTCAGACGAGAGAAAAAAAAAATTCAATGAGAGCCTGAATTATCGCTGTCGCTCTAGCGCTATGAAGCTGACAATACTGTGGTACCTAAATTCTTACATCAGTATCTAACACCCAAGGAATTGACGTTCTTGATACGATAACATCGGTTGCAAAACAGGTAAAAAGGGGGTCATTAAATAGTGTCTCTTTTAACGTTTGCAAAAATTCAATGAATAGACTCTAAGTATGATAGTACGGCCCAATGTCCATTCAAAAATAACCGGCTTTACTAATTCAGATAGTTGATGGAAAAAGCAGAGAGGTTTCGAAGGGTATCTGCCGCAAATAACATACATACACTAGTAATGTACATAAAGTAAATAGGGAAAAATGCAAAACTAACCTATTGTAGGGTCTCACATTAGTTTGAGAGGTTGTAATTATTTAAAACACTTAAGTTCAGAAGTTCTGGAGAAAAATTTTCTTATTCCGCTGCTATTATGATCTCTTTCTGTAAAACACCTTGGCGACGTATGGAACAACCGATCGAAGCAGCATGAACCTGTTGATGCGATGGTTTTTAAGTCAGTCTTCGTGAAATCGCGAATTTCTTCATATTGTTGGGAAAGAAAAATTCTGGTTTTGATGGATTCTACAGGTGAAATTAAAGATTGGACTTTAAAACTGATTTCATCATCTGTATCCTCCGAACTGAAATTTTCTTCATCATCATTATTATTTCGTTTCTGAGGTTTCGCTATCATCGTTGTCGGTTGTTTCTCCATCAAATCCCCATACTTTTCATTAAACTGCTGATAAATAAGTTCTATTGATACTGTTTTTATAACGTCCTTTATCAATAATAAGATTATATTTGCGATTGTATGATTACTTTTGCTTGAAAATGGATTAGGAAGACAATTAGTTTTTTCAATAAGCCATCTCTCTCCGTTGGTTTAAATGGAGAGAACTTGAGTTTTCTATTCTGACAGCTGACGAAAAGCCGGCCTGGTATCTAGGTAAATTTGAAAGTCTTATTAACTTGTGGGAAATATATCGATTACATTAATGAATACAGCATTTGCACAGTCTTTTTCTCGAAAAGTACTATTAATTGGGATATGATAGGCACGTTGTGCTTGGTTTTCTGAAGAGTCTAGACAAAAATAGCCATCCACAAATTGGTAGATATTATGTTTAGTTAAGACTTCTGCTATTTTCTTAGTTATATGTTAAGTTGATAATTCTCTATTTATCATGCTACCTGTTGATTTAGTCCTGAAACCACCCAAATTCGGTAGAGAGGAGAAATAGCCAAAAAGAAATAAAGCAAATCTTCTCGAGGCTCGTAATCGTATTCATCTCTTTCTACATCACGCTAAGTACTAGTTGAGACCAAGTTGAGTGGTGGAGCATTTACTGTAGTTTTTTTCCTCTTGAGTGTGACTAAAAACTCTTCAAGGCTGACAACTAATGTATTTTTCTAACCATGTTAGGATATTCAGTTTGAAATGATTAGAGTGGTTTACTTCCGTGGTTGAAGGCGTGTTGAGATTTTCAACGGAACTAATTGTAAGGTTTCCAACAGAGTCGCTGACTTTGGGAGTGGGCTTTGTAATATCAACTCGTGAACCGAAATGGAAGCTATAATTACGATAGTTTTGGGATGAAAGACTCATTCAAGTAGTAAATTACTGAGCTGTCTCGAAAGCTTCTTGATTCGTCACAGAGGAATTTGGAGTTGAAAACATCTTCTTTTCGCAAGTCTTTGGAAATTAAATGATAATTGTTTCCAACAGGACATACGTTTAATTTCGGAATAAGTCCTGATTGAGGTCGATTATCGAAAAACTGATATTAGGGTTTTTGCTCACTGGCTCTACCAAGCTTGTTTTTTTATTAAACAAAACATCAAATATAAACTAACTCAAGCTGTCTGATGCAACAAGGAATACATGGTCTGGATCGGTTTGCTATTGCTGAAGGGCTGCACATTTAGAGGCTTGTTAAAAAAGACTGGGGTAAAATGTTAAATAAGGAAACTTAAAAAGTTTTTAGGAAAAATTAGGGTTTTTTTAGAGCTGTATCATTGTTAATTTAAATAGATAAATTCATGACTAAAAAAACAACACTGCTAATAAAGAGCATTCATATATACTTCAAGAAGGAACCTGCAAGACAGTCAACTAACTAGGAAGAAAGGTTATACTTAAACATGCTGAAAATAAGCCAACTTTCTTTGAAAAAGGAAATGGAAAACTAAAATTAAGTACCTTGATTTAATAAGCAAAATAATTCGGCAAAATTAATTCACGATAAGCTTTTGTTGAATAATTGAAATAATTGAAATATATTGATTTAGGTTCTTTCTAATCAAGTTTTATTTTACTGAAATTAAAGTCAGGGCTTTCGACAATCAGATCTTTTGAAGAATGCGTCATTGTTTTTGTTTCTTTTCCAGTAGTTATAATTGTATTGGTGATTATTTATCCACAGCTGTTGCCTCAATTTAGCCTTTTTAATTTTTATTTGTTGCATCCACCTTCCTCCTAAATTAGGGTTTTATCTCGAATTAAGCGTGGAAAGGGACGGTTGATTGGTTTGGTGTGAAAGGAGAAATACATTGGGGTATACTCAAGAAATGAAAACATATCACATATCACATAATTGATTAAAACTCAGATGACAAGGATTAGAGTTAAATGAACTTAGGATGCGAAATAATTCAAGAGACTGAAGTTGACTTTCAGTTTGCACACATTAACAACTAAAAAAGAAAAGCATCGATAAAGCTGGGATATTTCGCTTTCTATGATACTCATTCGTCAGAGTCTCTAGAATCAGAGTATGAGAGCTGGCTAGACTGTTTTTATTCTGTTTTATCTCTCCAACTCTTCAGAAAAAATCTTTCTTCCGATTCCTTTGTTATTCTGTTCTCTCTGCGTTGATAGAGGTATAATACGATCGAAAATGCTTGAGTTTGTTGTGATTGTGCTGTTCCTTCGATACAACTTTGCAAAATCACAAACCTCTTCATACTCATAATGCGAGGAAAACAAAATTTTGTTTTTGATAGATTCGACAGGAGCGATTAGTGATTGAATCTTAACATCGATATGATCATCAGCATCATCAAAGTTTATATTTTCCTCATCTTCTTTATCACCAGCACAATTCTGAAGTTTTATCGCATTCACCGTCTTTGTTGCTGCCTTTTTCTCATATTTTTCAATGAATTTCTGATAAAGAGTTTCTATTGATTGGGTTTTGCTGTGGCCCTGGATCAATGAAATTACTAATAAGACTCTCTTAATGATAGACATGGTACCTTTGATTGAAAATGAACCAAAAAAGCCAATAGACTTTTCAGCAAGCCACCACGTGGACCTGAGTTGAAAGGGGAAATTTCGAGTCTTCGGCTTTGAAAACCTACGAACAACAACTCTGGTGTCTACTCGCAAAGTCATCCATTCTGTCCACGATAATATAATAATTACATTAATATATACAGCGTTTGCATAGTCTCGTTCTCGAAAAACATTGTTAACGGTCACATAAACAGCACGTGATTTTGTTTCTCCCAATTCATCAGGCCAAAGGTAACCATCAACAAACTGAAAAATATTGCTTTTCATGAGGATTCCTTCTATTTTCTTTAGCGTTGTTAGTTTAAATCCATTATAATTGTATTGATACTTTCTGACTGAGACTTGAAACTACGCAAATGCGATAAAGAGGCGAGAGTATCAGAAAGAAATAAAATAAATCCCCTTGAGGTTCATAATCACAGTCATCACGGATTTTCGAATCGGGCTATTATTATTCTTTGAAACAAAGACTAGAACGTAAGAACGTACCTTGGGATTCTTCTGGACTAACAATTCATCGAGACTGATGACTAATGTACCTTTCTGAAGGTTTGGATGAGTTGGGAACTTGTTGGCGATGCTTACTTCTATGCGATTTGGAATTTTTTGATTTCCATGGTCTTCGACAGTGAATATTTCAACAGGGTCACTAGGTTTTGAGCAAGTTTTTAGTGTATTGAGAGGGAAACTAATGTCAAAGTATTAATTAAATTCAGGAGAGTTCGAATCTTGTTACTATGCTGTTTCGGGGCCTTCCTGGGAATTTAAAGTTGAGTCCCGGAGCGAAGTCATTACGCTGAATTAAAATTAATTCACGTGAATTATTACTAATCAAAAAGCAAGCCTTCTATCGCTGAAATACTTCCTTAACTCACTATATTTCGATAAATTAATAGCCAGAGGTTGATTCAGTTATTATTTTTTTTAAATAGGCATTTAATTACAATTTAATTGCTCGCAAAAGCCTGGAGCGGCAAGATGGACTAGATACAAATGATTATGCAACAGCCTCTTCAGATGATTTTAAGGAAATCTTTGCTGGTAAGGGAATGACTCCTGAAATTGAAGGATTGAACCCAATGGAGATATAGTATAAGTGCAGAGGAGAGAATGGAAAAGCCATAAGAACGTTTCGAAGAGAATTCCAATCTGAGTTGAGCTTTAAGAATTGTTGTGTAGATTATTTTTAACTGAGATAATTACCCTAAAAATCAATTTAATGACAGATTCTGTGATTCCATTAAAAAAGTATGAAATTAATAAATCACTACCAATTATTTTAGTAACCAATTCGCAGAATATGGCCCTGATAGGAATTTAATTAACTTAAATAAAATTAGACTATTTTTCAGAACTTCAACGAGTCGGAGCAGCTTAAACGAAGTTTCCTTTCATCATCGGAGCATATTTTTAACACATTCGCATTCATATCCCAGTATTACTTTCCTATCTAAACTTGTTAAGTAGCGTACAAATTTATGAAGGAAAGTGGCTCTAAAATAAATTTGAACTGTAGATTCCGAATATGAAGCAGTTTTCTTAAAATATCCTAGCTCCCACGTGGAAAAGTAAGAAAAAAGAAACGTGGATCTGGAAATTAAAGAAGAATTCTTTATCTGCTAATGAGGGTTCATCAGGAATCATACAAAGCAATGGTTACAACAAGTTTGAAACGTGCAAGGGTATTATCATCAATGCTGTCTTGTCGTTTATGCAACCATGCTAGAAAAGTTTGAAACTTTCTTTTCAATAATCCAATCACACAAGTGAATCTCGAGCAGCAATACTACTTCTTTACCTGGCCTCTAATTTTCCAGAACATCATTAAACTGTTTAAAATGGGTATCTTGTCACAATAACCTATTATTAAGAGGCAAATAATTCTCTCTTTTCTATCAAAGATATGAATTAATATCTATGCATCCCGGTAACCAAACAAAAAAAGGATAAATAATACATTTGCTTTCTTAAGCTGGAATCTGCAAATGTACAATATAATGGACCCTGAGCTGGGCTTTCTTTACAAAGAGAATATTTATCATGCAATTGAAAAATAATTTACTGACTTAAAGAAGGAATAAAGCGATGCTTTACTCAAATCACTTCTCAGATCCTTCGGTGAATATCCTTCTTCCAACGCAAGATCCGATGCTTTTTCGTTCCCTCGGTGTTGTGCAGTTCAACGTTGATAAGAGGGTAACTCGCTCGAAACAGCTTGAATTTGTTGTGAACGGGTTATTTTTCGGAGTCAATTTGACGAAATCACATATTTCTTCATACTGCTGAAAAGAGGAAAACAAAATTCTGCTTTTCATGGATTCCAATGGAGAAGTTAATGATTGGACCTTAAAACTGACATCATCAGCAGCATCTTCAAAATTTATATTCTCATCATCATCATTTTGTCGCTTCTGGAGCTTGGTTATAGCTGTCGAATTCTTTGTTATCATCAGCCCATATTTTTCATTGAACTCCTGATAAAGAGACGCTATTGACGTGGTTTTGCTACTATCCTTTTCATATAAGATAAGCAAGGTTTTTCCTCTCAAATAAAATTACTTGAGCTATTGCTCGGAAATGGATCAGAAAAGCCAGCAGGTTTTTCAATAAACAATCGCTGAACACTGGCTTAACAAGCGGAATTTTGACCCTTCGATTCTGGAGACTTGGAAGCAGTCGTTCAGGTGTCTATAAAATTGTATTAAATATAACGAATAATTTGAATGATCACATTAATGAACACTGCATTTTGATAATCTTGTTCTCGAAAAACGCTACTAACCCAAACATACAAGGGTTGTGATGAGGCGTCGAGACAAATGTAACCGTCCACAAATTGAAAGATATTATTTGTAACTAAGATCTCTTTGATTGTCTTTAATTTAACAAAAGTCAGTTGAAGCTCTTCTGAGATCACATACCTGATTTTTAAGTCTTGACGCCACGCAGATGCGATAGAGCGGTGAGATCGTCATGAAAAAGTAAAATAAATCATTTTGAGGCTCATACTCACACTCATCAGGTAAGGAAATAATGTTTTTCGCATTGGGCTATGTATATTTATTGAGATTAGCCTGAAGTTAGAGGATTTACCTGGACAGTCTTCTTTGCAATGACCAAGAATTCTTCAAGACCCATCACTAACGTGTCCTTCTAATGATATCAAATTGTTTTTGAAAATTGCTGACAGTCCCTTACTTCTGAGCTTGGTACGTTTTCCTTGGCATCGGTCGTAAGAGTTTCAACCGAGGATAGATCTTTGAAATCAGGCTTCAAACCATCATTTTGTGAGTTCAGTGGAAAACTAAATTCAGGATATTTTAAGCGGAGTCAAGGGGGAGAGGAGTTTACTGCGCTGTTTCGAACCCTTCTTGAAAGATGACTGTCGGGTCTGTAGTAGAAATCATGGGAAAAAGAAAAGGTTGGCTTCAAATTTTAATCAATTTTTTACTGAAATTTGAGATTGAATTTCATAAAAAAGATTTCTTACATTCAAGTTGCTTATTGAATTAATATATATTGTTTTTAAAGAAGCAAAACGCTTCCAAACGTGTCTCTGTCTAGGAAAAGAGAGTGGCGCTTTCTGTCTAGCCATTTTGTTTTGGGCTGTGGAGAAAGCAACGAGTATTTCTTGTTCTAAAAAAAAGAGCAATTACCGCATTTGCTTTCTTTGATTCTATCAGAATTCTCATATAATCTGAGGTTTTAAATAATTTGTTTTCTGAATTATTTACTTGGTTGAGAGAAAAATCTAATTGTTCGTTTTTGTTAAGATTCTCATGATGACGAATTATCTGGCTTTAATTAGCGCATTTTCGATTTTAACAAAAAGTAACTTTTGAGAATACTCGTTTTGAGTCACTAGAGCCTCTGAATGGGTCCTCATTGGTATCACTGACTTTCTTGCTTAGCGCTCTCACTTTAGAACTGACTTTTTGAGTTACTCCATTATAAAATGAGATAATATCGCCGCAACTAGTTGTCTGAAAAGTGCCTTGCTAAGGAAGCTGCTGTACCCGAGAAAATCATTGTGGCAAGGTTACCTTAGCATGAAAATATGGAAAAAGAAGAAGAAAACTAGATAAGGGCTTTTTCAATGAGGTATTATGAAAATTAAAGTTAAGAACGATTATGAAGTATCAATGAGCGTCTTATGCGATATCACTGTGAAACGTACCCTCATAGCTGATGTTTCTTAAGCCGTGTAATTAATTGTGGGATGAAGGGATTGCATATCAAAGTTTCGATTCTCCAGAAAGTTTTGTAAGGACAAACAGTGGCACCTCTACTGGAATTAAATCGATCATAAGAGATCCTTATATACTCGAAAAACGCCTTTGCTCTGCTCTCAAATTGTTATTTGTTCCTCCAAATCGGTCAGTGAAAATTATTGTTTCTCTCAACACGATCATAGATACCTGAGTTTCAATATCCTAAGCGGATTGTAAGCCTCGTTTATTATGGGCAAAATACTGCACTGGGATTGTTTTATCTTTCTTATGTACAAAGTCAGACTCTACTGTAAAAAAAACTTTCGAATAGTTAAATAAATTGAGAAAATATCTGTTTAAAAGACTAGTTAAGCAGCAACAAGGGATAGATACCGCTTGTCGCGACGTACTTTCGTTTTGGCAATGACAATTGCCATCTAATTAAACTTCTTTCTTGTGTTATGAAGTACGATCTATAACTTTTATTTGAGCTTTGCTTTCACATGTAATTTTTCAGTCGAAGCGCATTTCTGGCATTAAAGGATCCGGAAAGCGAATTTACATATCATACGACTAATTTCATTTAATCGAAAGAGAATGAATCTTAAAATTCTGTCTCGGAAGGATCGCCATGCAATTGCGCTGTAGTTTTCAACGAACTCTGTCAAATTTTCCAAATTTGCGAGGTAAATCCTCTTCAAAAGCTTTGATTATTGTAAATTCTCAAACTCAAAAATGATTTTCTTCCGTTTAAGTCAGTATTATCATCAGATTCACGCGCTGGAGAGATTATTAATCGCAGCGATGAGGCCAGCTTATGGAATATGTTGCACACTTGACTTATCCATATTTTAGATGAAGTAATGTTCCAATATCGCATTATTCAAATTTTCTTACATTTCTGTATAAAATGGCCCTCGAGATTCAACCACCATAGTCTCTGGCACCTCTCTCAGCCTTTTTCCTCTCCCACACACCAATTCTGCTTTGAGTTTTACTCGGCAATGCCTGAAAAAACAGTTTCTTAATTTAGATATCCAATTATTGAGAGGTACATTGCACCCGTTATTTTGATTAGGTGGGTTTTCAGCGTTTGAATTTTAATTAAAACTCGTAACTAACAATTTGCCAGCTCAATCGCAGCAAATTTGAAAAAAATAAAACTGTTCATTTCGCTGCTATTTATACGTGGAAGTCAATCCAGATAATAATTAAAAATCAGACCTACAATTCCTTTAAGCAAAACCCTTAAGCTATGAGAGAAATCGTTCACGTTCAAGGTGGTCAATGCGGTAACCAAATCGGTGCCAAGTTCTGGGAAGTCATCTCCGACGAGCACGGTGTCGACCCAACCGGTACCTACCACGGTGACTCTGATCTCCAACTTGAGAGAATCAATGTCTACTACAACGAAGCCACTGGTGGCAGATACGTCCCAAGAGCCATCCTTATGGATCTTGAGCCAGGTACCATGGACTCCGTCAGAGCTGGCCCATTCGGACAACTCTTCAGACCTGATAACTTCGTTTTCGGCCAAACTGGTGCCGGTAACAACTGGGCCAAGGGTCACTACACCGAAGGTGCTGAACTCATCGACTCCGTTCTCGATGTCGTCAGAAAGGAAGCCGAAGGATGCGACTGCCTCCAAGGATTCCAAATCACCCACTCTTTGGGAGGTGGTACTGGATCTGGTATGGGTACCCTCCTCATCTCCAAGATCAGAGAAGAATACCCAGACAGAATCATGGAAACCTTCTCCGTTGTCCCATCACCAAAGGTCTCTGATACCGTCGT
>ENA-UOTX01000856-UOTX01000856.1-compost-metagenome-genome-assembly--contig:-NODE-856-length-28526-cov-10.304650_pt1 | contig 28526 bp, 21 predicted proteins | sample MGYA00238143_ERZ746982 | MGnify/ENA primary metagenome ERZ746982 (study PRJEB28758, sample SAMN06268862) | compost metagenome | isolation source: single cell | place: USA: California, Emeryville, Joint... | reverse complement strand
CTCCATCATAATCTACCTATTTGATTGATGAAAAAGCCCTACACCTCCAGACACCGATATTATTTATGAGAATGAAATATCTAATCCTTCAGTCTCTTTGTAGATATTTCAAAGAATTCAGGTTTTATACATATCCCAAAATCAGCTTGAATAGCTTTAACTTTAACTCCATAGGAACTTATAAGGAGGTCGCTAACTTTCTTCAAGGTTTCTTCCTTTTTGCAAAAAATCACAATATTGAACCCTCTTTTCGCCAACAGCAATCGCAACCGCTTTTCCAATATCATCTGTAGACCTCGTGATGAGAGCCCAAGACCCTTCACCATAGTTTTTCGCTAGGTTCTTTGTGCTTCTTGGGATCCATCTCCATAATCTACAAGTAGTCGCAGAAAGCATGCAAAACTCCTTTTTCGCAACAAAAGCGAAACTGAGAACTGCAAAGATGTTGAGTGCTGAATTAGGCAAGTATTTATTTAGTTGATCTTTAACTTTTCCGATTATTGTTGACATGCATGTGATTTTAATGTGATAAAATTATTAAGTTTGTCCTGCAAATATTGGATCAGAAGAAATAAATAACGATATCAATTCTTCGAATTGTTCGAAACAGAATGAAGTCCTCTTAATTATTACTTTGGCCGCTTCAGCAAAGATATGATTGGCATACAAATCAGAATTCTCGGTGAAGGCCCCTTTTTCAAGACATCAATCCAAGAGCTGCAAAGATGTTGAGTGCTGTTTCAGGCAAGGATTTGTTTAGTTGATCTTTCGCTTCTGATATTTTTTTGACTTCACTTTAGAATATTCGATCTCTTAATATTTATCTTTGTTAAGTCATATGTTTTCTATGTTACGCACACACACAGAGGTTTGATTGCTCATGAGAATCACAACGAATATAAAGTTTTTTCTAATGTGCTCCGAGGTATTTCAAGACATGCTTGGCGTACAATTCACAATTTTCTGTGGGATAGCCAATAATTTCATGCCATGTCGCACCATAGGTGTAGTACGAACATCTTCCGAGCCAAGATAACGCTCCTTCAGCGCATTTTTCTGGTGCAACAGCGCAATAATTTGAACTACCTCCAATAGACGAGTATAATGGAGTGTGCACGTAATGTGGTCTGACAGAAAGCACATCGATCTTATCCTTGTACTCAATTGCCATATTCTCTGAGAGGAAGTCCGCAAATGCCTTCCCTGGGCCGTAGATCGAAAAGCCAGGCTGGAATACGCGCGAGCCGACTGAAGAAAGATTAATGATCGCGGATCTCTTTGGTCTCTTCAAAAGATCATTGATATAGTATCTAGTAAGCATGGCTACAGGCAGCAAGTTGAGGTTGTTCATATCCCAGATGGTCTTATGGTCCAATGTGGAGAAAATAGTCCCCTTAAGAGAGCCGATGTTATTGACGAGAATTGAAATGTCTAATCCTTCAGTCTGCTTGTAGATGTTTTCGAAGAATTCAGACTTGGTGCATACTGAGAAATCCGCTTGAATAGTCTTAACTTGAACTCCATAGGAACTAGTGAGAAGGTCGCTAACTTTCTTCAAAGTTTCTTCCTTTCTGCCGAAGATTATGATATTGAATCCTCTTTTTGCCAAAGCAATAGCGAAGGACTTTCCAATGCCGTCGGTGGAGCCAGTGATGAGAGCCCAGGAGCCTTGGCCATATCTTTCAGCGAGGTTTTTGGTGCCTTTTGGAATCCATCTCCACAATCGGTATGCGGTTGCGGAAAGAGCACAAAGGCTCTTTTTCGCTACGAAAGCAAAGCCGAGAGCGGCAAAGATGTTGATTGCTGTCTTGGACAAGTGCTTGTTGATCTGATCTTTCACTTCTGTGATTGCTTTCGACATTTCTGAGAAAGATTTTCTAAGATTCTACGTATAATAATTTGTAATGTATATAAAAGAAGAAATCTCCGAATTCGTGTTTTAGGAGAAATTAATCGTACGTTAATTTATCAGGAAGCTAACGCAAAAAACCTGGTATCAAGTAATCTTTTAGCTTTCTTTTTTTCTAGCCTACTAGGATGCTTTTTTTAGGTTAATGAGCATCACTTCGAAACGGAATGGCTAGTCAGAACATACAGTTCATTATTTACAAATATCTACTTGAGACACATGGATTTGGTTTCGTTAACTCTTCAATAAACCTGTGCGTGCTTCATGTAATTCAACCTAACGAATTAATGAAGCTTAAATTCAAATAGCAATTTGTTTACATGAAATACAATCACCATGAAAGCGAAAGTTTGAAAGGATTTTATTTTTTCGGTTCGAAAATCCAATCAACCTAAACTCTTAACATGGGAAAATAGCATTCTTTAGACATCTTTGAAGCTTCAAGCACAGGTCAAGATGAAATACTCTTTTTGCACATTTCCAACTCACAAAAAACAGTATTTAATCCGTAAACCCTTATTTAACTTCCCTAGCTCGCTTCGGCTCATTTTCATTCGGCTTGGGTATGTTAGAAGTAGCATCGTTATCAAACAGAATCTGAGTTTAGCTAGGCCTATTTGTAGTAATTTAGATTTTTCGAATTACTTGTTCGCAATCCTATTTTATTTTCGATAAATATACCTTTCACAACCCAGAAAAAAATTCGCTTGCACTCACCTCTTCACCATGCAAAGTCAACAGTTTTTCGCCCAACAGATATTCCAAGCACCAACCGATCAAGAAATTGAGCAATGCTGCCTGCTATTACGCAAAACGTACATGGCCAAAGACGATCAGGAACGCGTACAAGCAGAAGAAGCTTTAAATCAGATTTCAAAGAACTCTCAGAAATTCCTTGAGTTACTTATCTCTATAATAATCTCTCCAAGCTCTCGTAATAACCAATCTTTGGCTTTGTCTTATCACAAAGAATCTTCTATGGCATAGAAATCGAAGATAAAACTAAACAATCAGCTGCTACCTACACCAACCACCTTCTCAAAAGTCAGGCTGTTCGAGAGCACCTATCACCGCAGCAGAAGCTTCTCCAAATGAATATAATCTACCAAGCAATGATAACTGAAGGCCTGCCACTGACTTTACGTTTGCATTTGGGCACAACTCTGAAAAGCATATTAGAAACAGAATTAGGTACTGTCTTCTTTCTCCGTTACTTGATTTATGCGTTTAGGTGATGAATTTAAAACGCTGCTCCTCCCTATCATCGTTGAATCTCTAACTTTGACTAATAGCGGGGCCGTCGGGGCTCTTGTCGCCTTGCAATGCCTCACAAATTCGACTACCCATGGAGAGAGACTTGCGAAAGTGTTCCAGGACACAGCTAGGAATATGATTTTGCTGGCAGATCAATGGATCGACCCCCTTCTCATGGAATTATCTGCGCTTGGCATGAGTCTTGCAAACTCTACCCAGGAGCAGATTGATTTGAAAGTGAGCAAAATAATTGAGAGGTATGCACGCCCTTTTTCTTTAGTTGTTAGCGGTAATTAGGTTGGAGGCACTGAGGGTATGGACTGAAACCCTCCGTAATTTTGTAGGCAAACTGGGCGATAAGATAGGCGATTTATTGAAACATATCATCGTTCATGACGCCATCGCACTGCTCCTTGTTAAATTTCTCTGTTTGCACATTCAATCGCCAAATCAAATAACAGACATCATCATCTCAACGAGCGGGATTAAGAAATTCGATGATTTACTCAATGAGATTAAGATAAGAGTGATGAGGATCCTCAATCGCCTGATGGTTTTCATGCTGGACAAAAAAGCCGAACTGCCAACGATTTCGACCTCAAAATTTTATTCAATCATCCAAAGCGTGTTGCAGTTATGTCTCACCACAATCCTTAAATTCTGCAAAAGCGATACAATTGACTTGTCGAAAGCAGTTGCCGTAAATTGCCTCATTTTTGTTCTCTAAAGTCAAGATAAATAATGCATAGGATACCACTTACGAATGCTTTTTATCAGAGATACTGTTTTTCTTGACACGGCTTACCAACCAGCCAGAGAACTACTATTTATTCGCTGAATACAGACGAGAGTAAATTGATACCCTTGGGAGTAACATCTGATCCCTCTATCTGCTTTAGTCTCGTTTTACACGTACTTTTTCCTCTTCTTCGCACAATGGAGAGCGAACAAGAACTGTTGCTGGATAACCCGTCGCAATTTGTGCAATTAGCCATTGATACCTGCGAAGAACAGGTACGAACTCCCTCTTGGCTCATGGCTCTGATGTAAAATATATAGAAATCCCAAACCGTGAAAACAAACTGCGCAGCATTCATGGAAGCGCTTTGCGACCGTATTGACGGAACCGCTTCGCTGGTCGTCATGTTCGCGTTAAGTCTGATTGAATTTTCTCTGGAATCGGACAGACTGGAGGACATCCCGACGAAATTTTTGACGTTGAAAGACTGCCTTCAAAGCCCTATGCTGACGAAGACAAAAGCGAATATCAGAGTGGAAACCTCGCTGATAGTCCTCAATTGCCTCAGTTACATCGTTTCCGGAAGAAAGGATTTGCTGTATCGAAAAATTTATCTTCATCTCTTAACTATCGTTAGGGCTCTGCTAGAAAAAATGGTGACTCAATACAAGCAATTCTTCTTCTCTACAAAAGACGGTATTTAATAACATTTGTTGATGCTGGTGTTAATACATTGGAATCGAATAGTCTTGATTAAAAGTCGATTTGTTATGCTCATCGGGTTCTATTACGAGTGGATCTTTAAAAACGCTAATCAAAAGGAAGAATTTGCGGCGATAACTATTTTCTTGATAAGCGCGATAGGCTGCGTTGAGGAGGGCCAAGAAGCGGTTTCATTGCAGGCAATCGATGGGATAACAGCGATAATAAGGTCCGAGGAGGTCGCTGTTAGAATAGAGCCTTATGCTGTTGACGTACTTGAAAAACTGACCGAATTTGTGGGTTTGGTGCCTTACCATGAGCTTTTCGACGTACTCCTGGATTACGTCAGGTAAATCCCTTCTTTCCCACAGGAAACGTCATTCGTATTGTCTCGTAGGAATTATGTTGATAAGCTGATTGATAAACCCAAGACGATTATCAATTTAGTGAAGATACTCGTCACAAGGATCGAATCTGAGCTGTTGAAATTGCAAGGAACTAAAGAATTAACGAATTTGACAATAAACAAAGCTTGGAATATCATCCGTGCTATCGGCGAAGAAAAGAAGTATTTCCCCGCCCTTCAGCAGGAGTTGGAGGAAGCGCTTCTGCCGGTGATCAAATACATAGAATTTCCTGAGAAAATCGACTTTGATGAAGATATAATCTTTTTTTTGAACTCTTCAATGGCGTACTCAGAAAGAGTTTCGCCTATTACCTTTACGATGACTCAGACTTTCCCAAAAATTTTTGCAAAGTACCGATGCTGTTTAGGAGGCTTCCTCTTCCAATGCCTCAATCATATCCTCGTGTACGGAAAGGAGGACATTAAAAAGGTTCCCACTGTTCTAGATTTGGTAAGAATTAAGTGATTGATTATTCTTTTATTGTAATTTTCATTATTATAGATAATCGACCTCGCTTGTGAGGCAATGAAGACTAACTCGAAGTTTCCCAACGAAGCGAACCGTTCGGATGGAGCGCTGCTGATTCACGTTGTTTTCCAGTATTATGGAGATGTTTTAGAACCAAAACAAAGGAATGTTATGCTAATGTCAGCCCTTGAAGTTTTGAATGCTGGCGTTAAAAAAGGGTTTTTCAGAGCAAGGTATCATGGGAGTTATTTCCTTGCGTTTTACATCAAATCATAGACTTTATGGCATCATTTTGCATGGATTCATGACCAATTACCAAGCAACCGAGGAATTCTTGGTTTCTCACAACGTTTTGGCCCAAGTCGTCCGACAGACGCTTGAAAACATCAGTGATTTTAAGATGAACTACGATAAAAAAGTAAATAACTCTCCCTCTCTCTTCACTTAAGCTTCATCAATGAATTAGGTCTTTGTAATCGGGTTCAGCTACGTCCTAATGCAAGAGAAGTTAAACGAAGGAGTCACGACGAACATCACGCTTATTTTCGACTCGGTGATCACGATGCTCAAGATTATCCAAGCGCTCGAACAAGCATCGGCCGCGCGGAAAATCGCGGCTCAGGAATTCAAAACCACCAAAAATAAAGCTATCTACAGCAAAGCCGAGGAGGACATTCCAGATGATGAAGAGATAACAAAACGAATTTTGAGTGATGCCAAAGGCGAATCGAAGGAAATAATACCAAATCCTCAAAATCGAACAACATTTGATGAAGATTTAGAAGACGAGGACGACGATGACAGCGACAACGAGAACGATCCTTTATCCGCCTGTGGCGAAGAGGTGGCATCTAATTTAGTTTCCAGCTCTAACGCAATGATAGGATGAGCAACGGGTCTCAGTTGATCTCTTGATAACCTATTTTAAGAAGAGAGACGAGTTCAGTTTCTTCCGAGACGTCATCGTCAAAATTAAAGAGGTAAATCACGACGGACTTGCCCAGATCGTCGCAAAGCTTCCCTTGGCGAAGCAAAACTACCTCAAACAAGTGCTGCAGAGCTACAGAGTCCCTGTGGATGAGAAAAATCAGGCTACCAGAGCTCGAAAGATTGTTACGGTCAAGGGAAAGAAGGACAAGAGCGCTTTCCCAGATAAAGACAATGAGATGTCTGATAAATAGAAAAACGAGTTGATGGTACAGCCGGCGCCAGGCCAAGGCACCAGTTGAATTATATATTCATGTATAATTGATGTAACTAGCGAGAGATTTGATAGCGCGTATGAATTCTTCAAAGAGAAAGTTGTAATTAGCATGGCTGAAATTTTAGATTCAATGGTAACATGATATAAAGTTCCGTGCATTCTTACGACTAAAAATTAACACAAAGCTTAAGCTAATTATTTTTAACCTCTTTATAATACGGATTAGACGCGTTTCTATAGCATACATTCAGACAGTTATTCCAATATGAGGTGCGAGGCTTGATCTCGGGTTTATCTCCCATGGCTGAGTAGTAGTCGTCTCCATCGCTGACTTTTCTTGCAGCAGTCGTAGTAGTTTGTATACTGGCCGTAGCCTAAAAGGCTATAAGCTTACGGTTTTTACAGTACTCTTACCTCAGTGGTCTTGCGATGGCCGTATCTTTCGCTGGTAGTTTTATCTAAAAACATATTGCGGGTCTGAACAACGACAAGCGCGCTGGAAAAGAGGGTTATTTTTTGAGGAAGAGAGGAGTATTTACGTAATTGGGAAGAAAAAAATCACGCTGAGACCGCCTGTCGCAATGCAGCACCCTTGTTTGATTAGAAAATAGAGATGTTTGTCCTCGAATAGCTGGATGAAATATTTAAATATCGGCTCTTCTGTGTAGAAATCTATCAGATGATGTTATGAATAAATCACTCTTGAAAACTCTGCTGAGTTACTTAAGATGCTGAAAGCGATCAGGTACCCCATGCTAACGACTAACATGATGATAAATAGGTAAAAGTAGCAATGGTTTCTGTGAAATAATGTTGGTTTAGGCTTGTCGGTCAGGAAAAGAGTTTACCTTGCTCCGATGCAGTTGTCGACCCATGGGCAGTGGTGATCGAAGACCTGAACACAACGCTTACAAAGTTCGCAGTGGCGGGACCGCGGAGGCTTGAGCACCTGGAAAAGCAAAATTATAGGGAAAATAGGCTAATTGGTAAAGTTACAGCGCATTCGGGACAGACAGTAGAACAGTCATTCTTTTCCAATAATTCCTAATCAAATGAGGTTAAATCATTTGTTTTTACCACAACCCATCGCAAAGCTTACTAGTATAGATGATTGAGGGTTTTTAGGGAGGAATCCTGGGTCTCCAAGCCACACGATCAGGAATAGAAGGGTAGCAACAAGAAAAAGTCCTCCAAAGACAGCAACTTCCCAGAGCTCCGAAATAACTAGAAACCATTATGGTACCTTATAAGTGAGCGTAGAATATTACATGGGAAGATAAAAACGACGTCAGCAATGTAAGGAATGAAGTACATGAGCATGAAGGATATCAAAGATGATTTGGATCGCTTGTTCCCAAGCCCAGGTTTGATGTTACAACAGTCAATGAAGAAGTCTTTTCTTTTCTTCGGCCACAAGATTTCAGATCAAAAAAAGATAGAACGCGCTTTAGCCATACCAATAAATTGATGATATTATCATAGCCATTATCTTTCGCGATATCCATCGCTGTTTTGTTATCTTTACTCTTGTTCCCAGAGATCAAATGAACGTATAAAAAGTTTAGAATTACTCTTAAATTTCTATTCGCGCCTTTGACCAGCAGCCGCCTTACAACCCTTATATTTCCTAGCAGCAACACAATTCGAATGCACATTCCAAATGAATCATGAGAAACTACCTGATATTACTGCAAGATGCAGCGGAGTCAGTCCCCCTTCGTAGTCTGGCAGATTCGGGTCAGCTCCCCACACTGTTAAGAAATTAACCGCATTTTCGCAGCTAAAATTCCTGAGTTGAAAAAACGAAAGAAAATCTACCCTAGAAAAGCAGCCCAATGTAGTGCCGTGCTTCCTTTTAAGTCTCGATCGTGGATCTTCAATCCTTTTTGGAGAAAATACGCCTAATATCACTATCAACAAACGAGCCCAGAATCAATGCGTTTACGATGCAGGCCGGTTGGTCGCCTTGAGAAGCGATATGCAGTGCATTTAACCCTAAAACAATATCAGAAATTCATCTCCACCTGGGCTTTACCCTGAGGATTAGGGATCGTGAGGTCAGCGCCGTATTCTTCCAGCAGCCTAATCAATTGCTGGACACAATCAGTAGGTTTTAGTCTCTGAGCCCGATAAATTATTTTACGATATTGCCTCTGAACGAAGCGAAATGCAAAGCAGTGTATCCTTCGTCGGTTTGGCTGTTAACATACTCTTTGATTCGCTCAGCATCCGTAACTTTGTATTTGAGAATGAGTATGACCATGTTGGCTAACTCATTTAGAACATTCAAAGCAGATATGTGGAGCACTAAAGCACAATGCAGTTAGATAAGGCAAAATTTGATCGTACAAGTATAGCCTCTATTATCAGTGTATTGCAGGATGTTTGCCTCGGGATTAACCTCGAATTCATGCTGTAATAGATCCTTTGCTCGCCGCTCATCGCTGTTATATGCGAGAGTAATGACTCTAACCTTAGTAGATTGCTCTTCTTCATCAGGAGGAGAGTCTACAGCTATTAAGTTCATTGGGTGGTCTCGGTTGGGTCTGTCGAGTGGCCTGTTGGAGCAAAATCTTTGATTCTTAGAATTTGACAGTAATCGGTTCAACGAAAATCATTAAACTGATTTTACTTGATCAAAATCCAAATTTAATCAGTAAATCAGCCACGAAGATCCTTAGTTTTGGAGATTTTAATGAATTGTTACTTTACGTCTGGCAATCCAGTGGGTTTCTTTCTAACTGGGAGCTAATTTAATGATTTAACGGTTCGTACAGGGGTATCTAGTTTTATTCTAGAGTTGATTAGCCATTGTCAGTGAAAAATTAGAAGACAGCTGAATGCCCAGATGTAATGAGAAGGTTATGACGAAAAGGAGAATTTATCTCATAATATTGAAAATATGATGCTAAAAGCTGTCTTTGATTCAGAAATAGGACGAAGTGCATAATATTGAGCATGTTTAATTAGATCTTGAAGGAGGAAATTGGACAAACAATTTGAAAATTGTAGAAATTTTTTACGAATTTTCTAAAAGCAATCAAAGCAAATATTCAATAGCAATGTGATGTAGATGCAAGTTTCATTGATGTATTTCACTTTCTGTTAGTTATGTTTCGCTAGTTGAACAATATTTTAGAGAGTTACAAGAATGACCTTAACTCCCATGTTTTCGGGTGCTGTCTTTGAGGGTCACTGTATCAAGTAAGATTTGTCTTGAGGAATAAAAAAAATGTCTATTTTTTCAATCAGTTTACTGTATTTGTAGCTCTGAAGTAGTACGCACTCATTGACAGTTTGGATACTCGATAGACAATAAATCTCAGTGAACTTCCTGAGATCCAGTGCATTTGCCTGAGTTCAAGCTGTTGTTCCTTTCCAATCCAAATTGTTGAAATCAGCTGTTCTGCCGAAACTTTCGATGAGAAAATTCGAATAGGAGAGAACAGTGAAGCGAATTTAGATTTGGAAACGCTCTTGGGAGTCTCTTATTGACACATTCATTTCTAGCTTGGTGGTTCAGTTTGCTGTTTTGAGATTCTAATACTTTGTTACATTTACATGGAGAGAGGAAGAAATTGAAATCACAAACTTTTATTGGAACCAATTTGATCTGAAAGAAATTACAGATCGGTAGCTTTGGGATTGCGAAAAACCCACAGTTGGGTTTCTATTAACACGTATGTTTTTTATGGAACCTTTACCAAGTCTGAATTATTAGAGAAAAGGTAAATCTCTTTCTCTCTCTCTGTGTAGAATTTTCAGAGTCGTCTATGTTTGTTGAAAGAATGAAAAATCCTCATCCTATTGAGCAGTTTTCTAACAGAGTCAACTTACAATCAACGCTATTCTCAATCGTAGAATTCACCAATTACCCTTATTTGGAGCTAATACCATTTCTTGATAAGACTTAATATCGTGTTAATTTTAGCAATTAATAATTTTTTGTTCAAGTAGGATTCAAGAGCAGATGCAATTATTGCAATTTTTACGAATAAATTTCAAAGAATTTTTCTTAAAATGCGGTCTACGATTATCCTTTCATATTACGCTTGGATATCAAGGAAAGCAAGTAAGTCTTCCATGTAAGTCAATTCCTTTCCAATCATGAAGGAGAGGTGTCCCATTGGGTAGTATCTAAGTTGCTTATACTTGGCATTAACCAAATCTCTGACCCATCTTTGCGCATCTGGCGGTGTCGCGAGCAAGTCATCAGTCCCAACAAAGAGACCCACTTCTTCAGTAACGAGAGCCGGATTGTATTGAGGAGGCTTTGACTGGCCATAAATCTTGTAATTATCAACTCCGTAGTCATATTTCTGGAAGCTACCTCCAGAGTTGATCGCTTGTCTCCAATGAAGGAAGTCCTGAACACTGGTTCCTGCTGGGAAATGTCCTGCGAAGCGATCCAAGATGTTTGGGTTGTTTGCCGATGATTTCTCATCAGAAATCAAGCTCATGCCGAAAGAGCAACTCCATGAGAAAGTCTTGCAGAAAGCTCTTCCTGCTTCCGAAGAAAGCCAGTTTGGTAAGAAAAGACCGTATTTGGCAACTTGTTGGAGAAGTTGAGGCAACAGAGGTAACTTAGCCATGGTCAAAAGCAATGAGGATCTGACGTTACCCATGTACGTAACAGGACCCAAAGCAGCGAATTTTCTAAGATTGTTGACGATCTTTGGGTTTCTTCCTGAGGGATTAGAGAGCGCAGCCCACATTTGGGTGGTACCTTGACTGTGACCAATGTAATTGATCTTTTGCCCTGTGAAATTTGCGATGTAGGAGAAAGCGGCAGGGAGATCGTGCTCAGACATATGTTGCCAAGAGAATGCCCAGAAATCCGTTGACTTGGTGGAGTCGAGAGAAACGTGGTCAAGTGAGTATTTGTTACCACGGGAGTTACCGAGCCAAATATCGTATCCCTTGTTGGCGAGAACGAATGCTGGAGCAAGATGCTCTTCGTTGACGATCCAGGAGTCAGCGCTGTCCAAGAGACCGTGCCACATCAAGACAACAGGCTTGTTGGGAGCGATGGTGGTGCGTTTAGCTTGGATTCTGAAGATGGTGAGTTTGTATCCGTCATCGGTGATGATAACGTGAGTTTCGACAGGGTATCCATAGCAGCGGGCAGTGTCAACGAAGTTGCTGGTAGCCAGTTTGCTCATGCAGTCTTGAGCGACCACAGTGGAGGCAAGAACTGCGGTGAAGAGGAGGATTGCGAGGTAAGCTCTCATCCGGAATAACTTTGTGAATATTTTATTTTTATCAATGCAGACTCAAGTTTAAATAGGCTGCTCAAATGAAATTCTACATTTAGCTATTTAGAATCCTTTTCAACAAAATTAAAGCACTAGTTAGAGAATAAGAGTAAGTTTGGGAGTTTTAGGCCACTTCGATTCTGAAACTTGGTAATTTCTCTCATTTAAGCGAGAACTCGGACAGAAGGAGCTGGAAAGGTGGGAAGAATGGGAGCGGTTTATGTGATTCTTTAATTTTCAGAGGAGCGTGACGTCAAATTTCTTCCTTAAATTTCAGCATTTTTTCTGACTTCATTGACGTCACTAATGAAACCTGAGAACTAAAATTACATTAAAAGTCATGAAGTTGAGTTACCTTCTTCCTGGCTTGCAGGTGTGGTTTTCATGATCCCTTGAAGGAATACATGTGAATGGCTTCAATCAGAAGGGATCTCATTTATTTTTTTAATTTTTTTTGCAGAAACACTCATTTTTCATACGCCTGGAATGGTTCTACCATTTCAGGTACAGTGTGTGGTGTTTCCTTTGTGTAACAAACTTGCAGCGTAAACTTCTGATGTTTACGAGGCGAGCTGCACGGCATCAGTTACTTGTGATCAGAATTACTAAAATTAACTTGTCCCATTGATATCTCAGACGTTTTAACTGAAACATTGCCCAAGCAAGGAATATATCCAATCGACATTCAAATACTTTTGAATAATGGTTTAATCCAATGATTGTCAACATTCGAACTGAATTATTGTTTTTTTCAAATATTTTGAGAGCGATTGCACTTATTTATCAGAGATTGTACTTATTTATCAGCGATCACAAATCATAAATATGATATATTGCTCTGACACTACAATGTGTTTCGGTATACTCTCTTATCGAAATAACATATTCACATTAGTAAATTCAAAAATATCAAAGAAAATAAATAATTCCAATACTCTGAAATTAAAATTCGTTTTAATTTTCTGAACCACCCGGAACTCTGTGACTCTTGATTTCAGCTTTATGAATTTAATTACGTTTTAACTCGACTATTTAAATCGGCTTGAGTCTCCATTAATAAAACAAGAGAAATTTGACCCTAAAAGCCTAAATGCGCCTTCCAAACACCCTCGTTCTCCTCACAGCATTCCTTCTCTGCAGTGCTGTCGCTGCCAGCAGCTGCTTAGACCGCTTGTCTACAAGCAACTTTGTCGACTCTGTCACCTGCCTCTCCTACCCTGTTGAAACCCACATCGTCACAACCGAAGACGGACACAAGCTCACTCTTTACAGAATTCAAGCCAAATACTCAAAGATCTCTCCCAACAAGCCGGTTATCTTGATGTGGCACGGTCTTATCGACAGCGCTGACGGCTGGATAATCAACGAAGAGCGCATTGCCCCTGGACTAGTCATGGCAAATAAAGGCTACGACGTCTGGTTCGGCAACTCCCGAGGAAATAAATACTCCCTTGGCCACACTTATTACGACTCAACCAAAGATACTGAATTCTGGGAATTCTCATGGCAACACATGGCCCAATACGATCTGCCTGCCGCCTTCAGCTACATCGCCAAGCTCACCGGCGAGAAAATCAACTATATCGGTCACAGTCAAGGTACCACGCAAATGTTCGCGGCGCTCTCTGACCCAGCTGGAAGACACCCTGCGATCATCAACAACCTCAGGAAATTCGCTGCGTTAGGTCCGGTCGCTTACTTAGGAAACGTCAGATCTCATTTAATCACTACTTTGGCACGTACTCCTCTCTTGGTTCAGCTCTTGCAACAAGTCGGCAAATACGGAGTGTTAATGCCAAACTGGTTCTCTTCTCAAGGAGGACGCGCAATCTGCACAACTTTCTCTTGGACCTGCTCCCTTGGATTGAACTTGGTCTCTGATGACAAACCAAATACGAACAATGAAGCAAAATATGATGCTCTGGCTGGACACTATCCTTCTGGAACAAGCGTCATGGATCTCCAGCACTGGAAACAAGCGTTGACCAATGGTGGTGAGTTCTCGAAATACGACTATGGATTCTTTGGAAATCTCCAAACGTACGGTCAAACCAAGCCACCGAAATATGATGTCACGCTTATTCAGGAAGATGTTGGCTTGTTCGTCGGCGCCGATGATTTGCTCGCGACCCCTGCCGATGTCGGGAAACTCCGCAGAGACATGGTGAACGCGAAGACAATGATCAGATACTACCCGCTCGGCCATCTTGGCTTTTTCCTTGGTAAAGAACTCAGTTATATGAATGATTTACTCGAGTTCCTTGATATCAAACAATAAGAGATATGAAAAGATTATATACATATATAGTAAAACACCATAGGGCTTTTACTAAAAATTTTAGGAAGGTCACCTTTTGAAAAAATTTTAGAACAGAAGTAATAATTGAGAATGCATTGATACCCTCTTGTGAGTGTAATGATTAATAACAGAGACGAAACCAAAGCCTCAAATATGTCAACTTAGTGTAGAAAATTGTTAGTATCGGCTCAGTACTAAACTCATTAGACCTCTGCCATGAGATCAAGCTTTCACCGTTGAGCTGTTTTCTTAATAGATTATCATGTAGTTGAGTTTACGTTGATATTGAAGAACATTACACAGTTTGAAAATGGCTTTTCCCGGACTTTCAAACGATTAATTAAGTCTACATTTTATTCGAATTAAGCGAGGGGATATTTGATTTGAAGCCCGCTAAAACTCACTCATATCAATTGAAATCCCGCAATTCAAAATAATAGTTTAAAAATCAAAAAGAAAAGGAAGATCGTTCTTATTCGTGGTACATGGACACTCTTTGGGTAGACAAACACAGACCAAGAAATTTGGAGATGCTTGACCATAACAAGCAACTCAGCGGCACTTTGAAGAAGCTCTCGACCTCCATCGATTTGCCTCATCTATTATTTTACGGACCTAACGGTGCTGGGAAAAAGACCAGAATTATGGCCTTCCTTGCAGAGCTATACGGCTCTGGCGTCTATAAACTCAAGCCAGAGCACTGGGAATTTAAAGCTTCGGCCACAAGCTCCACTAAAATCGAATGCGCGGTACTTTCAAGTAACTATCACATCGATATCACCCCTTCAGACGTCGAAAACTACGACAGAGTCGTTCTTCAGAAGTTAATCAAGGACGTCGCGAGCTCAGAGCAATTGAACGCAAAATCCCAGCGAAGCTTCAAGATCATTGTGATTAATGAGGTTGATCGCCTGACGCGAGAAGCCCAAGCCGCCTTGAGAAGAACCATGGAAAAATATGTTGCCACTTGCAGACTGATCCTCTGCTGCGAAAACGTTGGAAAAGTCATCCAACCGCTTAGAAGTCGTTGCCTTTTGCTTCGAGTCGCGGCACCAAGTCATGATGTTATCTCTTCAGTGGTCAAGAAGATCGCGAAGAAAGAGAACGTGCAAATAAGCGATAAGCTCATCTCGAGGATCTGTAATGACAGTGAGAGGAACCTTAGAAGGGCGGTCCTGCAATTCCAAACGTTGAGAATGCAGTCGCACTCGTTGAGTGATAACCAAGCGCTTCATTCGCCGGAGTGGAGAGAAGCGATAAAGACGATTTCGAAAGATATCTTGCATGAGCAGACTCCTACTCAGTAAATACTTGGTTGTGTTATCTGTTGTTTAATGCGATTTTTCTTCATAGACTGAAGACGATAAGAGAGAAGGTCTACGACCTCTTGGTGAACTGTGTGCCAGGAGAAGTTATCATCAAGAACATAATGATGGACTTGATGGCGAGTATTGATGATGATATTAAGTTTGAGGCTATTCATTGGGCTGCTTACCATGAAAATAAGCTACAGAAGGGAAGTAAGCCGATCTTCCATATAGAAGCGTTTATTTCGAGAATGATGTTATTGTATAAGAGATTCTGCTTGTCGTTGGGTATTTAGATGTTTGTTTAACAAGTAACTGAGTTGCATCTAATTGAAGTTAGTGCTTAATCCAGTTTCTTTTTTACAAGAGTATAGGAGGATGAAAAATTTTTCACTCGCATGGGGTTTCTTATCAGGAATTGAAGTCAAGATTAGATGCATGTTCTGATTTCGTTAGCAATCGACTCTTCCCACGATGTCGTGAAAATATCGGCAGATGACTACGTCCGAACTATGTATGGAGAATTTCTCATCTTTCTAGAGAGTCGATATTTCCATCTCATATCTCAAAATTGGGAGAAAAAAATCAACGTATTGTAAAGCCAAAGTGGAAGAATAACTAGAGATAGTATCATAGAACCATTATTTTTTACACCAAAATGAAATGCTTAATTTATTGAAGAGATTGGCCAGAGACGAAAAGAAAATGATTAATTAGAAAATAAATTGACAGAGAGCGGTAAGTATGTAATTCTAAGCCGAGGCAAAATATTTTTTTTCTCCTCAAAATTTGAATAAGATTGAGATTATTTCATTCTAATCAGGCATAGTAATTAATTAAATTGTATTTTTCCATTCGATCTAAGTAAAGCTTGCAAACAAAAATGCTACCAAAATATGGCTAACTGATTCGTACATCTGTTAGGAACAACAGGTGGCCTGTCCAATTCTCTGATTTATCATATGTGGGTGTTATTTTGATGAGATGCTCATTCTTTTCAATGATTTCAACCTGCTAATAATGTACCTCACATCATCTTGAAACAAAGAAGTAGCAGAGATAAATTCCTCACTTACTACACCCTTCAAAATCAGCTTTGTACGATGAAATTTACTTGGAGATATGCTTGAAAGCGAATCTGCTGAAAAGAAAACCAGAGGACTGAGAAGGTGGAAGGATTAATGGTATGCAATGAAAATTATTTATAAAATTAAAAGTGAAATATCATTTCTCAAACAAACAAATCCAATCGATTTTCCTGTTATATTCTAATTCATCTCATCTCATTGACATTCAACATGATATCTTCCTCCTTTGTACTATCGCTCTTCATCTATATTTAGATGAAACATACTGAAGTAGCACCGTCTGCCAAGGAATAATGTAAGAAAGAAATCTCCTCATAAAATTTATTTACATCTATCTATGGTAGTTCCAGTAAAAAGAATCTTTCCAGTACTGAAATCCATTAGTATCGCCTTCGCTTTACTCCAGCTACTTGCAATCATACTCCCATCTGGACTCCATCTCACACAGTCAATGCCCTCTAAAGTATTTTAAAATATTTTATCAAAAGAAAATTGCAATCCAAGAATCTCGCCTCTATCAATGTTTTCAAAACTTTTGACAATTTTCGATTCTCGTTTATCAAAGATTCTGATCGTGCAATCCTCACCGCCTGCTACTAACAAGTTTCCATCGCTTTGACAAACATCAATCGAGAATGTCGTGACTATGAGAATTATTAGGCCAAACGTTTGAAAAACAATCATAGAAAAAAAGAACATAAGCATGCACAGTTAGTGTAGCAATACGTGAATCAAGTTGAACGGAATTCGCTAAAGTGTAGGCCTTCTTCTCAACATCCAGGAGATTGAGCTTGTTTGCACTATGCCTCACAAAGAGAAAAGCTTCGCTAGGATTTATGCTCCATCGACAAGCACTCCAATTCTCTGAAAAGCTCATATCAAAAGAAGAAAAATAACAAGATTTTCAGAAAACAGTAACCAAACAGAAATCTCCATTGTGCAAAATGAGAAAAACAAACTTGGGAATTCTCAATACCGCCTTTGCTTATTCTTAGATGGAAAATGTATTTGCCAGTGCTCATATCTGAAACTAAGAGTTTTCCAAAACCGTCAATCATTGCTGCAGTTTCACCACTAGGATTGAAATCGAAACTCGTAATGGAGTTACCTAGAGGCATTTATGATAAATCAACTAGAAAAGTGAGAGAGATATTATCATCTACCATATTCTGGATTATATTGGGAGTACCACTTCATCTTTTTCAATAGTTTCACACTATAGTTACTTTGCCCCGCAGAATATCCGATATTGAACAAATGAAAACATGTTTTTCCTCCGACAGGGATGGCACCCAGGATATTCCTTCGTGAGTTATAAGCAACATCTCCAGAGCCAGTGGCTAGTATAAGCATGAGTGTTAAAAGCAATGGAAAAAGTCGTATTTTCAAGAATTGTATTTAGAGGCTTTATCATAAGATCTATTGAGATAACTATTATACCTCCTAAGATGTTCCCAAAAGAGTAACTCTTTTTCACCATTCTCGTTGACACATCAAATAATTGCATGCCGGCTGACTCCTTACGATCATGGCTGAGTGAGACCAGCAATCTCATACTTGAGATTCCTTTTACAAGCGAGGTAGGGACTAATAAACTTGCGTTTAGATCGACTCTAACGGTCCAAGATACCTGATCCTGCTTGAACCCCTTTAAAATTTGCATAACTTTGTAGTGTCTGAAGCTCGATCATACTAATATTATTATTTGCGAATGAACACCAAGCAAGCAGCTTTGGAGGTAGGAGAGCTGTCTCTTCTAAGCATGGTTAAAGTTGGGTTTCGCAATAATTTTGAACAACAATAGAGACTATGCGTATTATTTGGAACTTAAAATTACCAATGACCTTTCGAGCTTCTTTTGCCTCTGCAGAGCCTGATACACAAACTTGGTATTTTGAGGCCTTAGTGTTATCAATATCAATGCTTTTGTTAGCATTCTTTTTCTTAGGTTGACGTGTGCAAGCGTTTCCCATTTTGATTTGGTGGGAAAATTTTGGTGTTACAATAAAATTTATTAATTACTGCTAGGCTCTTAATTTTTCACCAGAACTCACAGGTAATTCTTCAATTCCATAAGATATTATAGGGGTTTTTTTAGCAATCAGTGTCATGCTATCCTATTCATCATCTGAAGATTAGCTCACTTATTAATCTAATCTTCTAAGAACAAGATGCTGAAGAAAAGGTCTAATACCATATCTATATTTGAGAACTATCAGTTTATTTGTCGCTAGCTGAGTGAAATGGTTTTTGAATCTACAGTGTTGAATCGCAAATTAATCGGAAAAATGCTTGTTTTCATGAAAAAGCGAAGCTGATGTGATATCTCTTTTTGAGAATGAAACCTGCAGAGAAGCTTGGGAAACCCGGCAACAGAACATCTTGTTGTCGCGTTCAATTTCTATGTTTGTAATTCTCATGTGCCAAATTTCTTCATTTTACCAGTTGTATTTATTATTAAGCAAAATCAAAGGAATATAACAGCTACATTAATTTTTTCAAAAATTAGGCAACTCTCATATAAAAACCGAAAATCTTGTAAGTTTGGATATGCTGTTAGGTATCACAGTGCAAGAAATGAACATTGAATCGAGGAGTATAGAAAGTCGCTGCTTCATTTCGTTGCAGCTGTTCGATTCTTTCTGCGAAAGTTGAGGGATAAAGAAATAATAGAGAATTTCATTATATTCTTCGTACATTCACATCTAAATTTTTGTAAATTACTTGTGAGCTGATAGAATTAAAATTTGAAGCAGCTTCATTCAGCCACTTGATTTCAAGCTTGTAATGATATTTGAAAGGCGATAAGATGATTAATCAATCAATCAGAGACATGGAAGGGGAGGGGAACGTAAAATTTGGAAATTTTAAGATAATTTGAGAGTAAACAAAATTTTTCCTCATGACAGAGGGAAACGATAGATCTTATGAAAATTATTAATATTTGCTACTTAAATTAAGATATCTAAAAAAAGAATGCAGCACCTCAGTAATTTTTTTTTCAATCGCACAATGTTAGACTGGCTAATGATGAGGGTAAAGTATGAATTCAATATGAAGGACACGAAATAAAGCAAATTGTTCTGGAAGTCAACAGATTTCCCAAAGTTAAATGGAGATATTTATTCTGTTAATATATTTAATCGATAGTATTGACTAATTTTTCCTTAGCCAGTCATCCGCCCAGTTACTGGAGAATTAGAATTAGCATTCAAGCTTGAGAGAGAGACGACGTCATAGTACCAATTGAATGCATTAAGCTTATATTGCGATCTGTAGTAAGAATCGTTTACTTCTACTGGTGGATTGCCAAGGTACATGATAGGGAAGTGACTGCCGTACCAGAACGCTCTCAAAGTATTTTGGCAGTAATATTGATTGTAGGACATGACGCCGTCCTCGTTCATCCATTCAGTGATGCAAATGGTATCCATGTAAAGGCGATGAAGAACGTCATCCTCAGTGAGTGGTGCATATTTATCTGTCTCCAAGAATAAATAGGATTTATTTGACTATCTCTTGCTATGTCTCTTGCTTTCTTCAGGTGATTGAATTTCAGCTGAAAGATCATAATAAATAATCATTATAGAATATCAAGAATGATAATATATACCAAATGCGTCGATGCTTGTACAGGCATTATTAATATGGGTTGGGAGCAAGACCGACATGCTGGTAAGATCGATTGATGAGAGTTGGAAGGTAGTGTCTGCAGGAAGACGATTATCGATAAGGTCCATGCAATAAAGCAAATTATCGCAATCGCAATCAAGGACATCAGGCTTATCAACTTGAGCCTTTGCAACAGCTATAACGAGAGCTGCCAAAAGGAAAATTCTATCAAAGTTCTTGCCGGTCTTCGTTGGTATTGGAGTTTTTCTGTCAGGAGTAACAATGTTTTAAAACTTGAGAGAATTCAACCCGTTTAAATAGGCGCGGCGATCCTAGCAATTCCACAGCTTGAGCTATTTCCGTTAATTGAATTAGAGCTAGTAAGGGCTCATTTAAATTTTAAAAATCGTGAAATACTCTAGCCTGGACTTACTGATGTCGTTTTAGCCTATTGCCAGAGAATATTGCTCAAACGCATCGATCCACAGTCTATGAGGTGCATATCCCTCGTGATTTAGCGCTTTCCGATTAAAGAAGAGGCATTTCAGCTAGCTTCGTAGGCAGCCTTTCTTAAGTACATTATCAGAATCTGTAAATTTAAACAAGCAGCTCTAGTTTTTGATTTTTCGTTCTTGTATTTATTTTCTGTCCACTTTCCATAGTTACACTTACAAAACAGCCCTGGAGAAGCAACAGGATGCTTCAGAAAAACCATTAGACTCCTCGATCATGGCATCAATACGATAAAACTCGATATTTTTTCAATTTCTCAGTAATATATATCGGTCTAAAATGAAAAAAAATCCTGAATATGCATTGCAAAGCAGCGATTTCTTAGAGGGAAATTCCTCTCTCCGCATAAGACGTCTGAATTTTGATGCTTCTTGACCAAGCAGGAGGAATTCCCCTTAGGGATTCGAAAGTTAAGTAAGACACTGAAACGGCTAACAATTATTGAATTTTTCAGAGGCTCATTTTCTATACTAGCAATACGACAACATTAAAATAGGTTAAAATCGACTCATAAGTCCTTCCTTAAGAAAGTCAGGCCTGATTCTTATTCTAATAATATCTTTTTCGAAAGGCATATCATGTACTCCTGATGACGGAAGGAAGCATAAACACGGAATTTTCATGAAATTCTGAGTTTCCGATTAAATACAATTAAAATAGGTACTTTGTTTCAATTTCTTCAGAATCGCTTGTAGTAAACAGCATTTATTTGTTGAGTTTTCGGACAAATACTCAGAAATAAGGGTTTACTCTCTCAGAAAACACCTTAATTACTGAGAAATTCGGTATTGAATTGTTGCTTTTTTCCAACAGAAGTTATAGATAAGGTCCTATAAAAATATTTTCATGCATTCTCTTTAATTTAATCTCTTGAAATTTTGTATGTACCGGTAGCGGTTCCTCTCTTTTTCTCAGAAGACTACAATGATTTTTCGAAACTAGGTCCTATGCCACTCATAGGGAAGAAACGTTATAGATTTTGCTTATTCTAATTCAGAACTCTTCAAACATACATTGGGATTAAATAGTGTAGGGAAATTTATCAGAAAATATTTCGAAATTCTTTATTGAGAGAGTTTCATTAATTAATTAATAGGTCATGAAAGATTTCTGTTCTGGCGCTCAAGAAGCAAATTATTATCCTAACACCTCAATTGCTCAAGGAATTTTATGTTGAAAGAGTGCTAGACTGATAGGTGCATTTATTTTAACGGTCACGGTGAGTTCATCGTGCTATCATATATCCTACTGAGCCAGAGAGACATTTTCCCAACAGACCCAAGCAATGAGATCCTCTTGCCCTTAGAAAAACTTGAATTGCTAATTTTAGCGAGTCTTTCATGGTTTCTTTAAAAATAAATCATAACAGTGTTTGTTTATATTAAGGACTGCTAGTGTCTGCAACTTTAATTAAAAAAAGTCTATAAGAAATTAACCATTTTTTCAAAGAATATTAGTCGTCTGAGTTTGATATGAGAAGAAACATGACAGAAAAATGCTTTTCGAAGCAACTAATGTTGAACACTTTGTTATGAATGCTAAGAAACAACGATAAACTAACAATATTCAAATCAGAGTCGAAAGAGAGCTGCAATAAGATCTATTCTCCAGTTTTCGCAGGATGTACTGGAATTTTGAAAAGATAGACAGATAAACAAAAGTGAATTTACAACAAAAGGAAATGCGACTGATTTTCTGAATATTTATGTCTCTATTTCCATGGATTTAAATGACATTTCTGAGTTTTTTGGTATCATTTCTAATACAAAGTAATAATCATCGAGCATCTCCCATTAATAATGATAGAAAGAATAGAATTTTGAATCTCACTATCCAACTAAAAGAATAAATGCCCCTTATTTAAGTTAAACAATTTGTTTTTACTTTAAGAAGTCTTTGAATTGCAAGGCAAGCCACTCAGTTTCGTTTTCGTCAAGCATTGGAATTATTTTATTGAAATCTAAGCATACACTTCATAACTCAGTTTCCTTTCCCAGGAGAAATGGCCTCCAAGACCAGCACTCTTTTTCAAAAAAAGGAAGTCGTTTGAAACCTCAGTAGAGGAGAACGATATGGCCATCTTGGCTTGTTGACAACTGAACGAGTTCTTGACGGATTATTCGTTAGATCATTGTGGTTACTGTTCTGTACTGTATTTTGCTCTTCATAAATCCATTTCCAGTCCGAATTCGATGCCAAACTATTAATTCAGTGCAAAAGTTTCGATTGATGCTCGGTTCGATCAGTTTTTCATCGGCTTCGGCCACCAGTAAATGCGAACATCGTCAATTCTTGGAATTACCCCGACTGCAAATCCCGTATTTTAATGGGAAAATTTATCCAGTTGATCGATTAATTTAACTTGACATCGATTAAAATTTTTCCATTCAGTAATACAGCTCAGTATAAATCCTCAATTTCATTCTTCAAATTCATAATCCGAAAAATATCACTACGAATTCACTCATTACTACAAAACTATCAAATGACTAAGACTTTCATTGTACTTGTTGCCTTCGGCCTCTTCCTCTTTGGAGCAACGGCTCAAAAAAAGAACTCCAATGTTTGCGACGGATCTTGTCCAAGTGGTTGCTTTTTCAACGACGGTCGTGACAGATGCACTGCTTGTCCTGTCGGATGCATGTCCTGCTCTGATGCCAACACCTGCTTACAATGTTATCCTGGATTCTTCTTGAACTCTGAACAAAACTGCGTCAGCTGCGGAGTCTATGGGTGTGCGACTTGCACAGCACCATATGTTTGTACTGCATGCGAAAGCAGCTTCTTCCTCGTAAGTGAGACTCACTGCGAGCAATGTGATCATCTCTGTGACGTATGCGCCAGCAACACTGAATGCAAAACTTGCAAAGTCGGTAATGGCTTCGGAATATATTTGAATTCTCGTGATAATACCTGCAAGGTTTGCTCGGAAGGCTGCCTTGCTTGTGATTCGAGAGAGACTTGCACTAGATGTGCACTTGGATACTCTCTCAGCAATGGAAAGTGCACGGCTTGTGAGGTTTTAGGATGCATTGCATGTGATGAAGATCAATCAAGCTGCTCAAAATGCGACCAAGGCTACTACCTTTCGGATGGGCAATGTATCCCATGCGCAACCGGCTGCACGAGTTGCAGTGACTACTCAACTTGTGATAAATGTGCCGAAGGGCTCTTTAAAAATACTAATGGAGGATGCACTCCATGTATGGCGAGCTGCCTTTCATGCGAAGACGGAAATACCTGCTCTACCTGTTTCAAAGGGTTCCAGTTTGATTCGGACAAAGGAGAATGCACTCAATGTCCTTCAGACTGTGCTTACCTTTCTCGATTTTAGATGAGGCATGGAGAAAATTGAGAGGATTCAAGCAGCAATGTAAATATGCCACTGCTGCTCTCTTTCTCTATAAATAACAAATAAATATTCCATGAAGTAATAATGAACAATGTCTAAATGAATTCACATTTTTTAATCACATTAAATAATTCATATTCAAAACTTAACAATTCACAAAAAATTTGCAAAATAAAGACTAACGAACTAAACTTTCTTTAGCTCCAAACGGTAGAGTTCGGTCTCTATAGAGGCAGTTCTCCTATATTTTTCCAAAACTTGCAGAAAAATGAAAAGAACTAATGTTTATACATAGCAAATACTGGTAAAGTGGAGAAGTTGAGAGGATCTCAATGGATTCTTTTTCTGCTGGATACGATGAGCTCCAGGCAAAGGCATCCAAATTCAAAAAACATTACAAGATTTTCTTTATTTATTTATAAAGAAAAAAAAATGTTGGGAGACTTGCCTTGAAATGCTCTTGTCTGGTAATAATTATGTTGCTTACCTGATTATTTAAACTGTCGCTATTCAGTTGACTATGAGAATGAAATCATAACGAACTCAGCATTCGTGCTTAGTGTGGGAATATAAGTCTGCTTGACTTAGATATTATTTGCCAACACGATTTTCAAGAGAGGAGACACTTCCAGGTAATGAAACCTGGTAACTGAAAGAACCTCTAAGACTTCATTTCTATCAGCTGACCAAGATTGATCTTATTTTGTTACTGTAGATGTTGGCAAGGTAGAGCTGTGATGCCTATAAATCTCATTAATCGAAGTTTGCAAACTTCGACAAATCACTGAAAGATTTTTTGTTCTTTTCTGGGAGGAAATTCGTCTCTAATAAAATTTATTAGACAAAAAATGTTAAAAGAAGATGTGCAAAGCGGCCTCCGCAATGCGACAGCCTCAATACTCGCAAACTCCATCGAGCATCTCCTTCACCCACTTGATCTCATCCGCGTGAGACTCCAGAGTCATGACGGATCACGCAAAGGAAACATCGTCCCTAACTACCAAAGATTCTCTACTGCCTTTCGAGTCATCCTAGAAGAGGAAGGGATACGAGGAATGTATAGAGGTCTGCTAGTAACCCTCTTCTCAACGAATATCTCAAAGTTCTCATATTTCGGACTGTAAAAAAACTTTAAAATAGTCCATTGACATTTTAATCGTTAAGGTATGGATACTGGCGGTCTATGTACCAGAAAAAATATGGCGTAAAATCAAAAAGAGCGACGAGCTTCGCAGCTTTACAAGCTGGGTTCGTGACTAGAACGCTGCTAGCTCCGCTGTTAGTCGTGAAGACTCGAATGATCTTGAATACGTCGAATATTAGTGTACTTTATCTTTCTGAGGACGTAAAATCATTTTGCCTTAGGGCTATCATAACTTCATTGGTACAGTGAAACAAATCTATGTCCAGCATGGAGCGATAGGTTTCTTCAGAGGACTAGCAGTCTCTTTGTTCCTGTCTCTCCAAAGGACAGTTCAACTCACATTTTATGAATACTTCAAGCTGTCAATGGGGTAAAGCGAAATATTTACTGCGTGGTAATTTATTGTTGGCGTATAGGTATAAAGGGATAAACAAGAATTCTGATAATATAATACCTTTACTCTGCGGAATGGGCAGCAAAATAATTTCCTTAACGTTGATTTATCCAGCGTCATTGGTACGAACGCGCTTCCAACAAAACCAATATATCGGTGATCGCAGCAATCCGAAATATAAAAATTTGCGTGATGTGCTTTGGAAAACAATGAAGTATGAAGGATTTTTTGGATTTTATAAAGGGTATGCAGTGGCCTTGGTTGGAAGTCTTCCAGCTAATGCATTGTTCTTTTTCTTGTTTGAATTATTTAAGAAAAAGCTCCCTTTTTGATCATTTTTAATTAATTAAGTAATGTATATATAGACAAATTACTACCTACTGCAGAATTAAATGTGATCAAACAACCATTGTGCATGAATCACCAAACAAAATAAGGAAAATAATGATTTCGCAAAGCAATACTTGTTGAATCTGATTGGATAAGCTATTTCGGTTGACTTTAGATCTGCATTCTGTTTGCTTGGAGCATTCTAGAGAATAATATCAAATTGGAAAAGAGAGAAAATATTCATTATACATTCATTATACAAATTTTCTGTTTGATAACCTCATCTAATGGGTGCTATTTTTGCTTCGTTACCGTTACCTGAGAATAATTCCAAAATAACAAATTGCTTTCACAGCCTTGTTCATCAATCACGGGAATGGGAAGTTCGATTAATACTCTGTGCCAATTTTGAGTTGAGGGAACATCAATTTTGGAAAGGAATTACTTCACGAATTGTATCATGAGCAAGGAAGAAATGGATCCTTTTGTATTCTTGACTTAAAAGTTACCAACTCTTCAATGGGTATTTGGAAACTATGACAATATGCCGCTACCCATGGAAGAAGTCAGAGCACCTTTGTGGTTAATAATGTAATATGTCGAATCCAAGTATCAGCTGATAACTCTAATCAATTGACAATCTAACAATATATCAAATAAAATAATGTAACAATCCTATTATCTCATTTTGCCAATCCAGAAGTCATCATGCTCTAATGTTTCAACTTTGTTGTCTATTTGTTTATAGTTCGACAACTCTTAGCAAAGTGAGATTTCTTATTTCTTTCTTACGATAAGCACGAATGAGAACGAAAATATTCAGACGTAAAGATGATTAGATCTCCTAAGGTCAGGATTACTTAACCTAATTCATGAACTCATTATCTGAATTGTGCTGCTTGGCCGACATTCTTGAGAGTAATTCTTGTTCTCTGGGTCCTTTCGTTTGACTTTTGTCTAAATGAAGCATACTGAATCGGCATAGTCTATATAATTTTTGAATGACGATCATGCATTCTGAAATAGATAATTTACTCTTATTTGAAGTGCTTCCAGTATAAAGCACTTTTCCTGTTTTGAAGTCCAACAGTTTTACTGTTTTATCATGCGAAGCACTCGCGACCTTATCGCCGCTCGGACTCCATCGCACACAGTTGATCCAACCTAGAGAACAATAATCTCAAAGTTAATATTTTAAACAAAGCCAAATCATTACCTGAGTGAACGTCATCAAAGGTTTTGATAATCTTCGATTCTCGCTTATCAAATATCGTGATCTTCTTATCGCCTCCACCAGATGCCAATAGATTCCCATCGCTTTGGCATACATCAATCTAGAAAGTAAAATCGGACCTATACCCTTAACAGGTTAAATATTATCAAGTTCAAATAATGAAATGACGAAAATTGGATTGAAGAAGGTCCTAAAATTAATCTTCCAATTTAATTTAAGAAAAAAGAAACATAGTCTTTCTTTGCATGAAGCGAAAAATTTGAATTCGCAGAAGAGAAAAAACAAATTATGGCTGCAAGTACCCTGGTCAAGTAGTACCGGACTCTTTAAAGTAAGAGTTTTCTTCTCAACATCGAGGATATTGAGTTGGCTCTTGTCGTACTTCACGAATATCAATGATTCGTCCGCATTGGTACTCCATCTGCAACGACCCCATAAATCTAATAAATTAATTTAATGATATGAGTGAAATGGATATCGCCAAGAGTTTAATTATTTATTTTTTGTGTAGCAGATAAAAAATTTCTGAGGAATCAAATTTACCTCGGTCCCCTTCCATTTCCTTATGAAATGTGTAATTGGCTGTGGTCACATCAGATATTAGGCACACGTTTCCCTCGTCAATGGTAGCCACATATTCTCCAGTAGGATTGAAATCAAGCCCGCTGATCAGAGAATCTAAAGAGTATAATAAATTTGATGTATCAATTACAACTAATGCTTACACTGTTGAGAGTGCCATTTCGACTTGCGGATAAGCTTGACAATATCTTTGGTCTTGGAGGCATGAGAATCAACATTAAATAGGTGATACGAAGTTGCAATTTCAGGGTCAGGAGGGACTGCACCGAGGATGCCTCTACGTGAGTTATATGTAATATCTCCACCACCAGTCCCTAGAGAGAAAATATAATTCTTTAAGCATAAAGGTAAAAAATAATTGTACTTCCGAAGACTTCACCAAAAGAATAGATTTCCTTGATTTGATCTTTTTGTGATAGATCAAATACAGCCATATTGGCTGACCTATCGTAGTCATGATGCAGAGAAACAAGTAGTTTTGTGTATGGTATCTCCTTCACATGTGTGCAACCATTGACTAAAAATATTCCAGCATATAAGCCTCAAAATAGTTTGAAAAGCTAAATTTTACTCGGGTAACTAATTTCAGCTCCATCAAAACTTGCATAATTTTCCTTCGTGTTGAGGTCAACAATGTCGATCTTGTTAGTTTCATTCGAACACCAAGCAAGTAAAGTTGGAGAGCCCGTGGTTGTCTCTTCTACCGAAGGTTAGGTAATTTTGGTAAATGAGC
>ENA-UOTX01000855-UOTX01000855.1-compost-metagenome-genome-assembly--contig:-NODE-855-length-28543-cov-4.887726_pt1 | contig 28543 bp, 10 predicted proteins | sample MGYA00238143_ERZ746982 | MGnify/ENA primary metagenome ERZ746982 (study PRJEB28758, sample SAMN06268862) | compost metagenome | isolation source: single cell | place: USA: California, Emeryville, Joint... | reverse complement strand
GGGGTTTTGGGGTGTTGGGGTTTTGGGGTTTTGGCGATTGCGCTGTGGTCGAGTTTACTCAATGAACATGGGTGTCTCATCGCTTTTCTGCGGAACACAAATTGCGAATTTCTGAGTTAATGCAATAAAATTTATTTCGAAATATCTCACAGAAATCATGAGAAAATTCTACGAGCGAATTGAAACCGCTACCAAGACTAAATACAAATTCTTAATAGTAAGACCTATTGAACTTTCTGCCAGAGGAGTTCAGCGAAGTCGGAGAACGCTGAAAATAGGAAGGACCATCGCGTTCGGGACGCGAGAATCTTTCAGGTTTCATTCCGATTGACTAAAAAAATAAGTTCATTACAGCAATCAGCATCATCAATTTACCATGGTCTGAAGATAGCTTAGCTGATTTTTCTTATCATCTGCAGATGTGAGTCTCAGGATTTCCACGCGGCTTTCTTCTAGCAAATTCTTCACTAGAGGAGAAACATAGTTGGATGATTGCAAATGATAAGTGCAATACGATATTTGTTATGCTCGCGTAATTCCTGTATCTCGTTGGACTGTCCTGCCATCATATTTTCATTTTTTCTAAAACAAATCAAAGGTATGAGGCCTCTTTGACCAGAGTATAGTAGGAATACCGCTGTGTTGTAGATATCTTTTGCTCGAGTTGGTACATCTGATCATCTTTGTTCTGCATTTCGCGGTTCATTTTCTCATGGGCGTTTTTTATTTCATTTGCGGCTCTACCAAAGCTTTGAAGGCTCGTAAGCGATAGGAAATTACTCATTAACTTTTTTCTCACAGGTCTCTTTCAATTTTCTCATTTCCCGTTCATGTTCAAAGTTCAGCGTTTGCACTTTATTTTGATACTCATGCCTCTCGCGCTCTCTATCAATTTCAATTTTTTGTATCTGGACTTTTAATTCATTGATAGCATTCTTATGGGCAGTCTATAGTCATAGGTCATAGGAAATAAGCTTTTGATGCTGATATTTGTTTTGCCTCCAGAGAGATTTTTTCACTTTCTGCTTTCTCAGCTCTTTCGTTTGCTGCTTCGAGTTCATGCTCAAGTTGGGTTATCTGCGGATGTAGATAAGCATAATGAAGAGAGAGTTGTAGGAGATTCCACTTACTCGGTCCTGAAATTTTTGGCATTGATGCTCGTAATTCTTAATGTTCTTCTCATTTTCAAAAGTGATTTCTCTTTTGGTCTTTTCGAGCTCAATTCCATGCTTTTCTTTCTCTTTTTCGATTTGTCTGTGTAACGATGCGACCTGCATGGAGTAGAATATGCTGGTATTATTTGGCTGTTTATGATGTGTTAGATATTATTACATTTTCTGCCATTTGATGCTTAAAATCCTGATATTCTCGGAAGAGCATATCATACTTACTCTCAAGCTCGTTCATATCGCTTTGATTACGTTGCTTTCGTTTAATTTAAATGAGATTCCTTACAATCAAATATTCCAATACTCTCATTTTATCCACATATTCCTGAGAATAACTCGCTTCATCATTCATCGCTGCAGTCTCATTTCGAGAGCCCATACTGCCATAACCACTTGGAGCCCTGTTTCTCGAAGATTCCTGCTTTCTTGTAAGAGATTCAATAAAACTAGAGCAATACTATTTGTCTCGTATTATTTTGCGGAGAGCGTAGTTTCTCATAGCGAAGTTCAGATCTTGTTTCTTTATTTGATTTATAAATGCAACAAATGGTCTATGCATACTGAAATCCCGATTCTCGCTTCCAAATTTGTTGGAAACATGCGAACCCAAGAAACTGGCATTTGATTGCAACTGTCCGCTAAAGCCATATCCTCTGAAGACATCAATTCTGAATAGATGAAGCAGAAATATATTCTAACCTTGGAGAAACGTTCAAGCTTCGAAGATAATTGTCGGTTTTAATTTCCGGGCTTTGATACCGACTGAACTTTTCATTGGTTCCGATGCTCTCTAATTCTTTTCTTGAGAGGAAGGATGATATGAACGATTACTCGAGTAACTGAACGGAGATACAAACAGGCTTGATTTATGATCAGAGAAGCCAGGTTCTGGCTTGGTTCTGCTGTAAGAATGAGATAATTGACTCTGCAACATTAAATTTAAAGATATGTGATTTGAATTTTAACAGTGTAGACTAACTCGTGCATGTAGAATATTATGTTGTGTGACACTGGCGAATACCGGTATATTCGGTCCTAGCTATAGAATAATGAGTATTTATTGGGATAAGTTAGCAATTGTTGATTCGCGTTGGCTGACTTGAAGAGTTTCTCAGGCAATAGGACACAGGTTAATTAATTTCAATGAACACTAATACTATTAGTGTTTGGAGTAGTAATTAATCGGTAATAGTTCTCAACTCATACGAACATTCAATGTGCTGAATGCTTAGATTGATAGAATCAGTTTCAAAGTGAACTGCGAATACTTGATGATAGTAATTAGATCAATCAAACGAAGTTAGTATAACTAAAGAGAAGTCGATTATTGGGTTCAAGAGATCTCATTTAAGTAATTTTATAAAAAATAAATCTTTCATTAGAAAACTTGAAGCTTTAGAATTTTTCACAGATAGCTCCACCCCGGTAGAGGGAGCTAGAGTTTACTGGAGTCCAAATGGCCCTACTAGACCATTTTGTGAAAAATACAAGGCTGGAGTTGGATATAATGAGAGATCCACAGAAATTCAAACACGTATTGGTATTTGTAGATACCACATTAATGAAAATAATGAGAGTTTGTTGCAAATCATAATTAAAAGATCTCACGACACTTTACAAAATTTAACAAAGTTAATATGTCTTTAATTTAATTTGAACATCTTAATGTAACGAATGAGGCTCTAGCATGAGAAATTTCATTAAAATTACTAAGAAATTCTTCAATCGTTAAAAAGCCAAACCAATTTTCTTTAAAGAATTCACCAAACTCCAGCAACAAGTAACAATTGATTTGCCAAAGATTTCATAAATTTCTTTGCTAAAGTTAAACAATATCTTGAGAGATGATAAAAAACTTTGCAACACAATACAAGAGAATGCAAAAACACATTTAAATTTGCTGACCAATATAAATTATTAGTAAAGGGGAAAAAAACCAGATGTGATTTTTATGAAGTTTTATCGTGACTCTCTGCGCCGTTTCGTTAAGCACCTTTATCACAAGAATATAATTTTCTCCGAAACCCTTAATCAAACGTTTTATATCTCCAACCGCGAGGCACAACATGCTTTTTATTTTTTGCTTTTGGAGGGCTGCTTGCCGTTTTTCTACAGAAGATGATGAGAAATAAAATATATCAATTTTCGAATCGATTACCAAGAGATTTATTCGCGAAGAAAGCGCATCATGTCCTTTCCATTCATTGATTGCTGAATCGCTTAAATCCTCTTCTAATCATTTCGAATTCGAATTAAATCTATCCAATGCATCAGCAATAGAGCTTACCTGGTCCATCATCCTTTACCTTCGCTTCAGATTTACATTTCACTTGTTTCAACGATATAAACCTCCCGAACAAACTCTGACGAGAGAAAGGCTGAGACAAATTCTTCGCCGACGCAACCTTCTTGTAAGTTCTGTCCGAATACCGTTTCTCAAAGCTCGGCTCAGGGGAATTCTCCCTGAACTTCGACGACTGCAAATTATAAAACACTGTCGACTCCTCACTCTTACACGAGTTGACATGGTGCAATTCCACTGGTCCATCTGGCATCTGCTCATCTTCATCGGATTTAATCAACTTCAACCCACTCCAATGCATTATTTTACTCGTATTATTCATCGATGATGCCTCCAGTCTTTTTGGACTATTAATACTATGCACCTTAGGACTCCAACTGATTTCCTTCTGCGTTCGCGTTCGCATATTTCGAGAATTTGTCGGCTCATTTGGTATTTCCTCGCTTCCTGACCACTTATCCTCTTCAGAGTCCAAGTTCTTCTTCGAAGGAGGACTGTTACAATCAAACAGTTTTGGACGTCCGAAAGGCATGCTCTTCCTTGCTTGCATTCTGCTTTTAAACTCAACCACTGCTCCATTCTTGTTATGAGGGAGGATTGTGGGATGCGCAATATTGAGCACATTCCAATCATAGCTGTAGTCAAAATCATAGCCGCTCTCTACGAACAGTTTCCGAAAAAGCTTTTTGAGGTACTTATAATTCGGCGTCTCATCAAACATTAAACCCTTGACATAAGTCAAAAATGTTAAAAATTCCTTGGGTAAGTCCTCACACAGCACCTCCAATGGAGTATTCATCTTCATATCAGAGATCATTGCGTATTTTTCTTTCTTATTTGTCACTGGGAGATTTTGCCAGGGCAGCTTCCCTTTTAAGAAATAAATTAGCACATATCCAATAGCTTCGAGATCGTCTCGACGACTCTGCTCGACACCAAGATGCGCATTTATACTAGCATAACGCGCGGTTCCAATTAGCCCTTTATTTTCGCTGAGGCGGATATGTACTCCTTCAGCGTTTCTATACTGCCGCGATAGTCCAAAGTCGATTAAGAAGAGATTTTTGCTCGAGGAACTCAATCCCATTACGAAATTCTCGGGTTTGATATCACGATGCAAGTAATTCGCTCCATGCAAAGTTTCTATCCTGGTTAACAGCTGATCTGCGAGCATAAGCACTGTTTTTAGTGAAAATATTCCCCCGCAAAGCCTGAATAACTTTTCTAAATTCAAACCAAGCAAGCTGGTGACCATAAAATTGTATTCATCCTCTTTCCCAAAAGCGTAGAGGGTCGGAAAGCCGGGTTTCCCGTCTACATCAGTTAGCACTTTTGCCTCGCGAGTTAACGTGGCGTAGCCTGCCTGGTTATTACGCTTTTCAACCTTGACGGCGACCATAGCTTCGGATCCTTTGACGGATGCGCGAAAGATTTTGCCAAAGGAACCTTGGCCGAGAATTTCCTTGAGGTGGTACTTGCCACCAACGACGATGTTGGCACGCTTGAGTTCAGATGCCGTCAAATCCATACATGCGAAATCCTGGGCGATTGGTAAAAAATTAATTGATTAGTGCCTTTGAGGGTACTGATCTATTTTTGTTTGATTTTAAAGTGCCTTTTTATTTGCTTGGAGCAAATTTCTTCGTTGTTTTCTGCCTGGGGACGGTTAATGATTCCCGCAGAGCTTCTTTCTTAGTTAGGAATTAGCCTCTTTTACATATGCAGTTTTTTGGTTTATTGTTCACCAAATTACATGCTTTGATATTCTCACCTGTCTAGGTTATTTCAAATTCCATAGCAAGCCCAATGTTATTGAAATGGATTAATGGGAAAGAGGCAACTACAAAGAGAAAATTAGCAAACACATTCTTTCTCTTTGTTAGAGATTTTGCCATTGAAATGGCGAATTTAGTGTCATGCGATAGCACAATTAAATTAAAATAAGACTATTTTATCGAAATAGAGTAAGAAATTCCTTGAGGTTTAAGCCATTTCAAAGAAAGATTAACTACAGAAATTTATTTGATGAATAATTAATCTCCACGCGCAGTATACCAATCCCCCATTTTATTCCATGCTTTTATTGATAGTTTTCAGATAAATTTGCATGAATCGACAGGAATACTTTGAAAAAATGCTATCATTCACATTCATTTGAAACTCCTAATCTTCGGAAACGATCTTCATCCAACATTTGAACAATTTTGTGATAAAAAATAAGAAATAGTGTCTCACAGGAGTAAACATTCAATTTTTATTGAAAGAAAGATAGCTTTTATTATGTTATCAAGTATCTAATTCGACATACAATTGAAAGACGCACTTTCATACATATTTTGGTACCGTGAAAAAAAAGAAAAAAAAGAATCGATCATAATGCAGAATATTGTCTTATGATTGACCTTGTTTCATACATTATAGTCTTTTTACAAAATTTCTTAAAAAAATGAGCTCAAAACCGCTTTATGAGCAACTCTGCCAAAAATTCGTTGAATCTTGGCTCATCTCCCTAAATAGGGAAACAATCCCAAGGCCCAAGTTGTTAAGTAGTTGTATCGATAGATTTAACAACAGTTGATCTGATTTAAAATCTCTTTGCTTTAATATTGCGATAGATTGAGTTTTTTGTATTCTGTGCATTTCTGCTCGAACCCACTAAGCGCAAAACTCTGGGTATTTGAACGTTTTCCATCGAACTATAAACACAGGTAATTGCTATTACATATGTGAGAGAGAGAGTAAAATTTACCTTAGGAGTAAAAACAGCCGTTTCGCGCTGCAGCTCCTCTTTGATCTCATCATCGAAATATCCATTCTCTACGTCATCAGGTTTCTCAGTAAGAAAAGACATCGAGTTGTTATTGGAGTTAGTTAAAGGGTACGGATTCGTTTTATTATTTGCTTTCTGCGATTTCTTTTGGATCCAAGGCTCATTGAAAGAATTCGAGCGATTTCTTGTATCTAAATTTTTCAGTCCAAGCACCTGTTTCAGTTTCTCTGAATGAGGAATTTTCTTTATAGGAACCTCGTTATCATCAGCAACTAGATGCTGGGTTGGACTATCTGCTTTAGGGAGAGGAGTACTTGTCTCATCTCCAAGTTCAGGCCGGTGTTTGATTTCAGATGTGTTTAATTCGTCCAATTTCTGCAACAGTAATGTCTGCGGGGAATTGAGATTTAATGAATGAGAATTGCCGATATTGCTCTGGGCATGAGTCTGTGTTTCAGTGCTTTGAGAAATATTATGCAGATCCTCCACATCCAGGTTCTGTGAGTCGTTTATCCGTGTAATTTTGTCGATATTCATTGAGTTAGAATGCAAGCACACATCTGCACTTTTATTTGAGAAAGTAGAAAGCGGTGCTTTTAAATATGAATTTCGAGGGAAAGTGGGTTGCTTTGAAAGCATTCCAAGCAGTGAGCGACGTGATTTTGATTGCTTTTTCTTGGAAGGCTGGATAGGGATTTCGGAAATTGAGTTTTCGGTGAGATGTTGTATCGTTGGTGAGTCTTCCAGAACGCGATCGGGTGTTGTTCTAGCTTCGGAAATGAATGTTGTATTGCATTCAGGTTCATAAAACGACATTTTAGAAGGGTTGTCGTGATCAGGTTGAAGGACGAGTCTCGAGCTGCGAATTTCTTTGTGGTAGTACTCTTCAATCTGGCTTAGCATTCTTGCCGTAACTTTGAAATCAAGAGCAAGGTTGATCAATTCATCCTGAGAAAACAGATTTAGTTTTGAGGAGATGTAATGAAAGTTCACCTCAGCAGTCAATTTTTTGAGATGGTGGCTAAAAAACGCTCCCAAATCATCGACATTTTTGCGCATTAACGCATCTATGCATCTTTTATGAGTTTATTGATAAGGAAATTCACTACCTTTATAGTAGAGGAAAATTGCCAATGCCACTTGAATGAAAATCCGTTCTCCAAGCAAGAAATAAAGATTCCAAATTTTCAAAACCTGCGATGGTTAGAGGTTAATATTCAAGGGTTTCAACGAATTGTTGCTTACAAGGCTGGTTTTCAGATAATGAGAGTATAGAGTCAGGAACCAGGATGTTGAAAAATAGCCTATCGTCATTTCTTTGTACGTCTGTTAAAAGCGATAATGTTAGTATCTGAACCATTATGTAAGCACTTACCAGATGATCATATATGTCTGGAAGAATGTTTTGCATGATGATTTCAAGTTGGTAGTTCCAAATATCAGTTTTCACAAAAGGTGGAGTGAACACTCTGGACAACTCCCTCTTTCTCAGCAGATAAACAGCCATCCAATACGCGTCTTCTTCTTTCAGATGCAGCAATAGCGTTCCTATAACCGAGTTCATTCCCTGAATGTATCCCACCTCAGTCTCGGTATTTGAGATAGCAATTAAAACTCTGTACAACGTCAGTCTCCTGTTATGAAACGCAAAAATTTTATTGAATCATCGGTTTGGGTTATATTACCCCTTCTCTTGCATGAAGAATGGATTATCACGAAGTGTTCTATCGACGTCTTTCGATATATCCCGATGAAACTTGCTCTCTCGTAACGCCATATTGATAAAAACACAGGGATTCATTTCCTTCACCCAGCCGAAGGGCACATAAAATTTCCAAAAATCCATTTGGTCGCTTGCTTTTAATCCCTTTAATTTGTTCATGTAAATTCCAAGAAAACTCGAGTCTGAATACCTTCGATATCCTCGCTCTTAAGATTTTCTTCGCCTTTCTTTGAATAGACTTATTTGATTTTACTTCTGCTGAAATTCTGCACATGTGCAAGATCTCTCCTGAACCGAAAAAAGAAAATAGATGTTCAAGAATCGAGTCTCTTGTTAAGCAATCCATTAAATTCGCGCTTTTTGAAGGATCAATACCAATCACACACAAGAAATTAGTACTTTTTCACATGAAGGACTGGAGTATTTTTCTTCGTAGAGGTTATTGTCGTACGAGTTGACCCATCTATCGTGGCGCTTTTGTGGTAGGACTTAGTAACTGCGAGTTTAAGCAAGGTCGGAGAGAATGATTGCCGATTCTTTGATTCTTCAGACGTTTTCGGTGTTAAAATCAAACCAACTGAACCTTTTTGCCTGGAAAAAGGGTTGCTTTGAATGCTTGAACTGTAAGGCACCGGCATCGTGGAATTTAGAATATGTCGGGGAGTTTCAGATTTCACTGTCGATGGAAGAGTGAATGAATCTTCCCTTGAGAAACTCAGATGCTCTGAAAGATCGTCAATTTCGTCATCCAAACTCGTTGTTGCTTCTATTTTCACTCCTGGGAACTTGTTATTGATACTATGTGATCCATGGAGTACCTTTTATTGATTTTGAGAGTGTTTGATCTCTGAGAGATTTAGGAACATAGTGGGGTTGATATGGCTTGGAGTATGCGCTATGAGAATTTATCGAATTTGATGAGATTTAATGAACTTTACGAGACGTCGACAACGGTGCTGTATTTATGAGTGGTTTTTGGATTTTGCGTTTGAGGTGCTTTCATTATCACTTTAAGCGAGCAAATTATTTATTCGCAATTTAGCAGGGTATTTAATTCACGCAAAGGTAAATTGATATTGCTGTGGTTGTTTTAAAGAAAAAACCGCTACTTTAGCATGAAAGATTAAAAATAAGTTGCAGCTTCTATTATCATTTCCTTTTGATCTGGGCTACTGCTAATTGATTGAGCAAGCTGAACATAAGCGATGTATAGGATGAAGCAAATATTTTAAGGATTTATCAAGGATTTTAAATTTATTGCGTGAATTAGTCAAAGCACGAATTTTTTTTAAAAAAAAAGCCAGCATTTGGCTTAATCTCAATTCAGATAAGCCGATATCTTATCGATATCTTATCGGAATCTTCATAAACTATTTCCCTGCTGAGGCTCAATCTTTGAAAGGAAGTCCTTTTTACTCATTGTTAATAATATATTGTGAAATAGCGTTTATATTGAAGAAATAATGTCCTCATGAGCATTAAAATCTCATTAAATCGTAAGATTCTCATCAGAATCGCTCGACTTATGCATATCTAACTTCTGTTATCTGCACCTTGCTATAATCAGCAACTCTAAAGTCTTAATTATTCTAATAATTCTCAAAAACATCACCCAAAGTAACAAGACACTAGTCAGTCATATCAATTTTCTATTATTTAACACTGTTGTCTAATTGTTTCAAAAGTTTTTACTCTCCAAGAGGAATGATAGGGGACTGTTCCTGTTGGATCCGAATTCAAGTTCCTTCTTATTATGTTTCCTTTGTCTTCTTTGACTGCTATGGTTTGAAAAACACTCTCTGAAGGAGACGCTATTTAGAGAAGATAAAAGTCCTCAGTCGCTGGGATTATGCTTAGAGTTCTCAGAACTGTGGGACACGAACGAAAAAGCTGGACCAGCTTTTGTTTTAAATTTCATATCAAGAAATAAATTTTATTTTTGCTGAATAAACCAGAATAAAAATTACTGGTTCTGGCCTCAACGGCAATCTTACTCATAGCAAAGTAATACTGAATATACCCATAAATTTGGAAATAACTCACAGTTTCGAGCTGAAATACGGCTATCTGTTCACAATATCTTTGAAAACTGCTTTCACTGATAATATTTCACAATTTCTTGCTAATTGAAAGCATTATTGTATGGCGTTTATGAAAAAATTTGGTCAACCGCTAACTATTCAAAGCCTCACAGGTATATAGGTTCGCCTAAGTTGGAATGAAAGCAAAATACTTAAAAATTAACTGTTATTTCATAAAAGTAGTGTCTTCTAAGGTTGACTTTATCTTCAATCTTTGCTCACTCTTTCACTTCTAATCTGCATCATGATAAAAAATTCAGAGCCGATATAATATATCGCCTCGGACTTATGAGTCTAGCCTCAATTATAGGTCTGCTCAGAAAATTGTTGGGAAACCTCATGTCCAGGTTTAGAAAAAACTCTTTATTGATAAGACAATTACATTCATTTCAATCGTAACTCTGTAAAACTTTGTATCCATTATTTAGGTGACGACAGGCGTCTAATAGTTCAGGTTACAACAGAAACTCACTTGCTTCGAGTATGCATGAATATCTAATGGAGGATTCTGTGTAGGATATAGAATTAATGTTAAAGTGTACTCTAATGTTAATATTTATATTTTGCGCAGAATAAGGAGTAGAGATGACTATTAATAGAAGCCATCAGCGCAGAACACTGTGTGGGCACATCATTTCCTATCAATGGATTCAAGATTATCACAGCAATATGTGCGCACCTCCTTTCCTCCTAACGACCATGAGGTAGAGACCGTGGCAGGATTTTCCTTAGAAAGACTTTCAAGATTATCACAACAATATGTTCGCACTTCCTTTCCACCCAATGACCATGAGGTAGAAACGCCTGCAGTCTCTTCTTTAGGATTGTGTTCAAGATTATCGCAGCAATATGTGCGCACCTCCTTTCCTCCTAAAGACCATGAGGTCGAGACAACGGAGGTACTTGAAAGACACTCCTTGGAGGAGTTTTCTAGATTATCACAGCAATACGTGCGCACCTCTTTACCGCCCAGTGACCATGAGGTAGAGACCGTGGCAGGATTTTCTTTAGAAAGACTTTCGAGATTATCACAACAATAAGTTCGCACTAACTTTCCACCTAATGACCATGAGGTAGAAACACCCCCAGTCTCCTCTTTCGGATTGTGTTCAAGGTGTTCAAGATTATCGCAGCAATATATGCGTACTTCCTTTCCTCCTAAAGACCATGAGGTCGAGACAACGGAGGTACTTTCCTTGGAGACGTTCTCAAGATTATCGCAGCAATATGTGTGCACCTCTTTACCGCCCAATGACCATGAGGTAGAAACACTTGCAGTCTCTTCTTTAGAGTTGTGTTCAAGATTATCGCAGCAATATGTGTGCACTTCCTTTCCGCCCATTGACCATGAGGTAGAAACTCCTGTATTATTTCCTTCATTAGTCTCTCCTCCGTTCATGAGTTCTACAACGCTTTCCTCTTTATCGTCATAATTCGTTTCCAATAACTCCACAACTTTCATGGTTAGCAGCAATTCACTGAGCCAGCTTCTGGATTTGATAGCAGGAACCAATAATCTTTGAAGCCCATATTTAGTTGTAACTTCTAGAAAGTCCCTGAAGAAGTCTGGCTTATTCGCTAGAAGCTTAGAGTCCCTTATAGTCTCTTCATCTGCTGAATACTCAAAGGGTTCATACCCATATGGTCCCAGAAGCCAGCTGTGAGGAGCAATTTCAAAGTCAATTTCCTCTCTCTTTACTGCTTTTGTAACCATCGCAAGCTTTTCATTGCGTGTCTCATATCTTTCTAACATTACTTCTGAACCTTTAGGGCTATAATGATGATGGCCTAGCCTGACAGAGGTAAAATCAGCCACTCCATGCTTTTCCGAAACACCTGCTAACTCTCTAATGCATTCGGTAAATGCTCCAGACTCTTGGACCTGGCTATCAGCTTCTTCAGAGGAAGGCAAAGAATTATAATTCAAAGGATTGTAGGCTTGGATCATCTTATTATTTTTTATGAATTCTCTTTGGTGGTGGGAGTATTTATAGACTCTTGCCGAGCAGGCAATTCAAGGAGAAACATTTCAAGACAAATAATACGAATAGCCAATAAATTCAATAAGATTCTCGAACATATCACTGGCGAATTCTATTCCTCTTGAATTTATTACTTTGGTAGATTCACTTAAACCTGATCAATTTAGCCTTCAATTCTGGCCGATTGAGGAGAACAGGCAAGCCCCTATCGGAGCATTCCGTACGTTACTTGCCGTTCTTTCGGCGCATACCAAAAGATTAAGAGAAGTATCTATTAGGTTCGAAAGCATGAAATTAACCCAGACTGCGTTAATGAACTTTATTATTTTAGGTCCGATTGCCATCTTTAGGTTGCATCTAATGCATAGTTCTTAACATTGAGCTGTGATCTCGTAGTAGCAGCCTGCGCTCTTTAAATTTTCATTCAATTCAGTATTTCATATTTACTCAGTCGCCTCTAATTATTAATTGTTCAGCGCTAAAAGAAAAAAAAAATAGAAGTCGCGAATAATATCGTTTTGATCTGTTGAATCAAGAGATAATTTAGAGATATAAAATTATAAAGATTGGAATAAATTACAGAAAACAATTTAAGACAACGTTGAGCAGAACTCCTTAATTTATCCGGTTAGTTGAGCCACTTAAGTCACAACTCTGTAAGCGTTTCTAGTATTTTCTTAAGCAATTCAACTTTGTATTCGTTATTCAAGTGATAGCTCGCGTCGATTTCAGGGCTACAACAGAAGCTCACTCGTCCGAAATCCGCATGTATATCTATGAAACATTGATTATTTTAAATTTCATTTTGAATAAAGATCTTTTACCATTCATTCTCCCAAGGAAGACCCAGGTCCTCTCATAGATATACGACTGCCAAATTGCCCTACATGAAGATAGTTTAATGTAGCCCTCTTTTTCCTCGTTGGCTGAAAACAGCTTAATTAAATCCTGAATCATCCGGATGTCCCTGGAAGGGACTTTGTGGAGTTCATTTATTAGCTCACGAAACTTCTCAAAGGGTGTTTCTTCTCCCTCCTTCGACTTGACTGTATACTGATCCCTTTTCTTCCTAATCTCTTCAAGTAGCAATGTATTGCTCGGAGAAAGCATTACGGCGGCATTATAATAAAGAGTATCGTAGTATGATTGTATAATTTGGATTATGTAACCCGCAAACAACCTCAATTTCAACACATGATCAACTCCTTCGAAAAAGCTCTTTCCAAAGTCACTCAGTGACGGTTTTCCTAACCTCAACCAAACATAATTGTAAAATTCCGAAAGAATTGTATCCGATTTCTTCTTTTCCTCAATGAGCGCTTGCTGCAAAAATTTCGCGATATCAACACACTCTAACTCATATTCTTCTACTACCCCAACCAAGTCGATTTCGGATTGAAAGAAGCGTACAAATCGACTGGTTAAATCTTCACAGATTTTATCCACAGCACGTAGGCTATTCTTAAGGAGCTCTTTTAAATAGATATAGTTGTATAAGAACATTTTAAGAAGTTATTTCTTTTACCTAGATAGTGTTTCTGGGAGTTTCCTTCCTTAAATCGCAGTTCATTAGTATTGGTATCCCATTGCCGCAGCCAAGGGTCGTAGAGATCGATAGAGTTGTGATTTAGTACAGTGAACCTAATAAATCACAAAAATTAGAGTCTGCTGCATCAGAAGCTGATACCAATAGACATCAAGGACCTTCCGGGGCTTGTCTATGTCGGAAAAATCTATTCTGTTCACCAAACAGCCGAAACTTAGAACTGGCCTCAGATAAGAGTAATTGAAAGCACAATTGTTTGGAGACATGAATATTTCGTCATGGACATACACTTCGAAATCTTGAGGCTCGAATTTCATTCCATCTTTATATATTCATTAAGAAATTAGCTTGGTCTGAGGGTTCTTGTCTTACCCGGTTCGTTTAGGCATTCGGCTATACTGCAATTAAATTCACTCGACGGGTAGAAGCTCGCCCGAAAGGACCTCTTGTCATCTTGGATGACCTTTAAATCTTTGAAAACTAAAGGGTGTGGTACGAAATTCATTCGATGATCTAAGGGTCAATAGTGAATTTTGTAAAGAATGAATTTTGTACAAAGAGCATCCGAATTGAAGTAAACACGCGCATCATACGTGATTGCATATACGTTGCCATTCTGGAGCTCTAAGTCGCTTAGTTTTGCCTTTTTAATATCATTGAGCATCCACAAAGGAAGATATTGCTCTGATTCATCTTTCCAGAAGTCGTTATTTTGAATTATCATGCAAGGTAAGATAAGATCGTATTGCTCTGAACCATAGTAACCTAAATAGGGCAGTGCTGCTAGATTAAGAGCTTCACATTCTTCAGTATTTGTAGAGGAAAGCATTATGCTAGGTGCGCGAAACTACAATAAAATGATTTAATTTGGCTGTCAGAAGCAGCAGAATTCTTTAGAACAATAAGAGAGCAGAGGGTCTAGAAACAATGGTAAACTTCTCCATAATTCGAAGAACGAGAACGCTGTGGTGAGGTTCTGGTTCTCATTCGTAAACGCGAGTTTGTCAGAATCTTTTGGCAATCTTCAAATGAAAAAGGATAGAGAAAACTTCAGGATAAAAGATCCGCGACAATAGATACATTTTTCAAACTTATTCCACGAAAGAAGATAAGATTTAAAAGCAAATAGATGACGGTTTTTTTACACTGAATGCTTGCTAAATTATATTTAAGTTCTCATCAGTAGGATTTGTATCGCTCTCAATTAAGGGGTTTTCAACAAAATTGATACTCTAGTCTTGAAAATAGCACAGAATACCCTTTGAATGTCACTTTCAACCTCGCGATGACGAAAATAATCAGAGAACAGACCTCAAAATTGCTAATTTTTTGTTTGTATATGATGCAAATTCTGGCAAATCAGAAAAGTTACGGTCACTTTCTCACTTGCTGATTAGCAATTTTCACATTGATTAGAGAAATTTGCCTAGAATTTGAGAGTGAAAATTGTATCTTTAACCACAATTGAATCTGTTTAATCAGAAAATAAAAATGGAGTATTCTCAATTAATGAGATCTAAACCCTTTCTGTGGCTTTATGAGCTATCAGAACAAGAATACAAGAATAAGGACCTTTTTCACTTTATGAAAACCATAAACAACGATAATAAGAGCCAAATCAAACTCAATATTCTTCCAATATCCAAGCAGCTTTCTTATCTCCAACATTGCTATATCTTTCAGCCCGACCGAAATACTTTTACTGATGATCGATTCTGGATTGAACAATTTCATAAGCTTTCAGTGGTATATGGCGGAGATAGGATATACTATACGGATGAATATAGGAGATCAGAACATGGTACATTTTTATGGAACTTTGAAATAAAAAGGAATGATGAATACACATTTTACAAGAGTCCTGCCGGGAAGGTTGTTCCATCAGACGATCAAAAAATCCTGAGCTTCCTTTATTACATTCTTTGCGTTGAGGAGCCTTTCAATGTCGAGTTGCTTGTGGATTTACTTGAAAAGCTACAACAAATGAGGGATCTCAAGCTAAAAGAATTCAGAATCAAAGAGTTTTTTGACGTTCTAAGCTATGCTCAGAAGAACCACCCTCTACCAGAAGATGTGAAGTACCTTGCATGGGTTCTGGCCTTAGGAGTTTTGCCAAGATCCTTCAATATACCTCGTTACATAGGCATTGCAATAAAAGAAATGAAGCTTGATCTCCTAAAACCAGAAAATGAGGACAAGATTCTGAATCTTCAGTTCGATGAAAATTTAAAGAAATATTTCATGAGAGGATTATCTGTCCTGGTTGGTCTAAAGCATCAGCTCGAAGAAGGAGAAGAATCCATTAACTTTCTCGCTAAACTGAACCAGTACCCCGATTACCAAGAGCAGATACTCAAAGATCTAAAGCTGATTAATTTCAAATTCCCTCGAATGACAATGAACTTCCTAATTGCAAATCGATTTTTCGCCGATAACAGCTCAGAAAAAATTAATCTGCTCACCTTTTTCCTTGGGTCTTTCTCAGACCCTCTGGAAGTAATGGCCCTTATAGGATACTTCATGGATATGTTCAATCGCAGGGCAAATGAGGGGCTTATCAACTCAGAAGATCAAGAAAAAAGCCCAGAAAAAATCGACGAGATCCCAAATGAAAAAGCCGAAATCAACGAGAAACAAGAGCCGTTCGAAGAGAAAATACCAGGATTTGAAGATGAAGAAGAAGTACTTGGGCAAAAGCCTGCTGAGGAGAAAATGGTTGTTGAGTCTGCACCAGAAGGGGAGAAAGGCTTGTCAAGAGAAGATGAAGAAGCCCTCGCCAGATACTTAAAAGATAGGATTCTTTATAGCAAGCTTCCAAAGCACAAAATTGCTGAAGCTATTACAATTTATACCGCACTATTGCAGAAAGTGCCTGAAAGCATCCAGCCAGCTTTCTTTAATTGGATCATTAACTCAAATCCGGACATAGAACAAATCCTACAGCTGTACTCTGCTTCTCAAAGTCTCTTCGAAAATCACCCGGAGTTAGTCTCTACCTGTTCTTTCACCATAAAGGATGTGCTTTTTAATAGCAGTTACACCTTAAAGGATGTCTGCAGAACGTTACCCCAGCTATTAAATCTGTCGAGAGACCTATACAGAGATATATTCGACCATAAATTTGAACTGAGCTTGAAAGGTAGATTGAAACAAAGATTAGCGACCTCAAGCGTTAAAGATTACGGAGATGAATTTAAAACATTGATGCTTTCTGAAGTAATTTTCCCCATCGGATGCATTGATTTTGTCCAAGAGCTCATGAGAGTGTCCGCTGCGAATAAATATGATAAAGAGTTTCTTATTCTCGAGGTGTTTATTCCTCATGAAAAAAAGGTTTCTCAAGAGGATTTTACGAAAGAATTGAGATCGGTTATTAAATTTTTTGTGGAAGATAGCGTCGATATTGCTCGGCAAAGCAAATTCATTGGACAGATTATCGAAAAACTAAACCCTAAATCCAGTCTGCCACTCGTCGCTGTGAGGGAGTTTTTGACCAGTTATCATGCGAAAAATTCCGTGAAGGAGGTTCTGAAATTGTGTAACTATCCTTATCTGTTTGATCACGGAGTTTTCCTTACAGAATACGTCGCTTATGTCAATGACAAAATATTCTCTGAGTTCAAAGCAAAGGATCAGAAAATTAACTACCAGAAAGACCAAATTATCAAGTACAAAAAGAACGCAGACAAAAAAGGAAAAGGAGAAACGAAAAATAAGGATGGCGGAATAAAACAATATATCGAAATACTCAAGCCAACGAAAACAGATGCTCAAAACGTTTATGACCTCAAAACAAAACTCCTAAACACCCTTTTGAATATGGTCGATTCTGACCAAGTCAACATAACTCTCCAATCAATTCTCTATGAAGAACCCAGAACTGACCACATCTGGTACATCATGCTCGAGATAGCGGATATCCCAGGTTTTAACTACAAAGAAATCAGGGCTCTCGAAACGATTGTGACATCTCTCGATAAAGTATTACAGAGTCTTAACGAAAAGAGTCTTGATATGCAGACTGTGGCAAAGCTCTACAGGGTTGCTGAACACCCAGAGAAAAAGCGAATTTTTGTCTGGTACTTACACCAAGCACAAACAGTAAAGAGAAATCCAGCAATCATTGATGTACGAAAAGCCCTTGAAAGTATCGTTGCAGCTCACCAAGCTTGCTTGAAAAGGTACCAAACCTTTGATCCTTACCTCAAAGCCGTTGCTAATTACGCTCATGATGGAGTAAATTTAGTCGTAGCATATAATCTCCTCAAAGACGGGCTTGATAAAATGAAGGTGAAAGACTTTGACTTTTCAGAAGAATTAAAGAAGCATGAGGTCATCTTTACAACTTTTGCAGAATATTCAGAGTCCTTATGCTATAAGAACTACTATTCTGGCATCATCAGCCAATTGAACAAAAAGCCAGAAGAGATTTCGATCGAAGAATATAACATTGCGATCATGGAAGCATTAGATAAATGCTTGGAATTAAAAGATAATTTGCCGAAATTCGCGCAATGGACACTGGGAGAAATCCAAAGTGTTTTTAAAGGAATCGATGATCCAACTAAAGAAATTGAAACGCTCAAACACCTCAAGCTAATTCTAGATGAAAATGTCGCTAAAGGCCTCCAAGAACTGCTCGAGAAATTTTACGAGAGGGAGAAAAAGAGAGAGCTATGCGAGTGTTTGCGTGAGTTGTTCAAAATCTTTGAAGTGCAGAAAGGAGAATTGTCATCTCATATTGATGATTTCCTCAATATGCTTGCAGAGCGGGATAATGTGATTGCCGAAAATTTCAGTGCTTTGTCGAATAAAATGAGAGTGATTAATGATTGTCTGAAGAACCAAGTTCTCTGCACAATGATAGAAGAAATCGCAGGCGCCGAAGAATTGATTCAGTTCGTAAAATCTACCCATGAGGAGGATATCAAGACAATGCTTGATGGTCTTGACGAGCACGGTGAATCGCTGCTTCGGGCTCAGAGTATTGTTGAACTCAACATTGTAAAGCAGTATATGTCTAAAATCGACAAGAGCTCAGAGGTCAAGCTGCTGGAATCCATGATGGACTTGATAACCAAACAGAGCAAGATTTTCAACGGCATTGAAAAGTTCATTGCTTCTTGTAAAAACGAGATCCGTGCTATTAAAAATCTATACGGACAGCTCACATCAAGAGAGGAGGCTAATAAAACGAAGATTATGGAAATCGTCAAAAAATCGTTAATTTCGATTCGGCCGCTCTCGGACCAATCATCAGATGAATACAATATTACGTTCCATTACAAAGACAATAAGATATTGACATTGACTGAAGCTGCTGATTTACGTGACAGAGCACTGCTTATTGTGAATAAAGAGAAGAGTGTAGAAGCATTAATGGAGAATTATAGTCAAGAAGGAGTGTTCATGATGAAAGAAGAAGAAAAGAAGGAGGAAGAACAAAACGCAGAAAAACCTCCAGCGAGTGAAGATTACTTTAAAGTATTCATCGAGATGACCGACATGACAGTCTCTATTCAATTGAATCTGATAAAACTACACGAAACAGGCTATCCGGAGTCCTTTGAAAGAGAGATACACTTTCAAGATGGAAGGAAAAAGGAACTACAAGAGTTCGAATCAAGCATCAAACTTAAGTTGGATGTATGGGAAGAGAATATAAAGCAATGTGTGAGGAATTCTTCTATCCTATCGAACTTCTACGGTCAGCAATATTGGATTTTAGAGAAGATATTTCTGCCTGATTGCAGCAAGAAAGACCAACTGCGAGGCTTGAATATTCTACGTTATATAAACCCCAAAATCTCAATAAAGGATGTTCAAGATTTCGTCGATAACAACAAAGAAGTGCTGGAATTAACTCCAAAAGAGCGGCTCGAGAAGCTCGGATCGAAGCTATCGAAGCTGTTTGACAAGATTGGAGAGGCTCCAAAGCAGGAGATTACGATAAAGTACGAAAATCGGTATAGTTTTGGCCAAGGGAGGATACTTCTCACTAAATGTACAGATAAATTTGCAATTGTTGAGAGAATATTGTCGATTTATGCTAAACCGATTGATGGCTCACAATATCCGACATCGAATCAAATACTCTTCTGCTCCAATCACACAACATGGGAAAACTTGAGAAGTTTCCTCTTCTTGATCTTCTCAGATACCACAGGTTCGATCTACACTCTAGCCAATGCAGACAAATTGCCATTTTCATTGAAATCTCAGCTGACCCAAGCATTCAAGGAGCTATATGATGAGCAAGAAAAGCCGAGATTTAGACTGGCGATTATCTGTACTGACCCCGATTCCCAGCTCTATGCCCACTTTATGCAATATTCTGTCACTTTCAGCATTAAGGATAACGTGAATCTCAGTTTGGATGAGATTAAGGAATTATTGAGCAAATGGGACGTCACCGCACCAGCAATCACCTCACATCGGAATGGACTTGGAAAAACCCACTTAATCAAAAAGCTGGCTAAAGAGACTGGACAGCAGTTGGTCTCGTTTATCATCACAGGAAATGTAAATCTAGCTAGCTACGCACAACGGCTCTGCAGTAATCCGGTTTTGAGTAACGAAAACACGAAAATTGCACTTCATTTGGATATTGGCACTGTGGATGACTATGCAGCTGTTAATGAGTTCTTGTTCATGATCATCTGTCTAAGAGCCTTCAAAGTCCAAAACGACGCTTTCATTTGCAATAAAAATATCAGCATCTATGTCGAAATCGCCAATACCTGGTCTGACAAGCTGAAAATCTCACTGCCCTTCTGCCACTATCTGAAGCAAAAGTTCATTGACAAACTTGATCTGGACAACATAGACCCTGGAAATTCCTTAGATAATCCAATTCAGCAGGCTTGTAATTACTTGCACTTGTTAAACGAGAAACGCATTGATACCACTGAGATCAGATTTGCAGAAAACAAAGGGGTCACAGTGTTGACACCAAAGCAATGCGCTGAGCTGCTTAAGAAATATTTCGTGGAAAAGCAAGACGCTGAACACCAGCTGGGCCTCACTTACTCTCAGATAATGAGTTTTTGTAAAATGCTAGCGAGTCAAGCGAAGAATTTGTCTGAGTATTATTTGAGTGTTGAAGGGCTCAGCTTTATCTTTATGGACTTACAAAATCAGGTTGTAAAGGATCTTTCAGTCAAAATAAGATCTTCTTTCTTGGAGGTGCTCGTTGGTGCTGCTGAAGAATTCACTGTAAGATCGGTATTCTCGTCTAAATCGTCTCAGTATCAGACGATTCATGAACTCAACGAGCCTGAGAAAGAAATAGAAATTAATGCACAGATTCAGGCGGCAATCGCTAACTCGATTGTGAGTTGGGAACAAAGCAATCACTTAACACTTCTGTTTGACGATGGGGGGAAGTTTATTCCTGTTTACAGAGATTTTAAGCAAGTTTCTGACAACCTGAGAACGATTATCCTCTCTCAGAATATAAGTTTAGTTCCAGATGATGACACTCTCGCCAAAATTATTGCAAACAAAAATGACAATATGATAGGTGGCAAACAAATTCTTACGGACTACTCCAAGTCAACTCATAGAGACTTGCTGGCTATCCTAAAAGATATAGCAAATATGCATTTCAAAGCAGATGAAGAGGCTATTGCCAACGATGATAAGCTCACAGACTATGTGTTGACTCCAGATAACTTCCTGAAGATGGCGCTCATCATGAACAGAGTTAAGGCTAATATTCCAGTGGTTATTATGGGAGAAACTGGTTGTGGTAAGACCTCATTGGTCAAGTACTTGGCAACAAAAGTACTCAAACAAGAGTTTGAGAGCTTCAATCTTCATGCTGGAATTACCGAAGCGACTTTCCTTAAGCGCATGTTCCGATATTTTGAAAGAGCGGAAGCCCTTGCCCTAGATAAATCCAATCTCTGGCTGTTTTTGGATGAATTTAATACTTGCGATTCAATTGGCCTCATTAGCGAGATGATTTGCAACGGTACACTCTTAGGTAGCCCACTTCCTAGAAATCTAAGGCTGATTGCTGCTTGCAACCCATATAAAATAAAATCAGTCAGCATTGACGTTGGGTTGGTGCAGAAGAAAACATCCGCAAGACTATTGCATAAAGTGCATCCACTGCCGCATTCTTTGATGGACTTTGTTTGGGATTATGGCTTTTTGAACCAGAAAGAAGAGAAAAAGTATATCCTAAATATGATCGGCAATCTACGCTTGGATGACGCGATAGGCAAACTGCTCACGGAGGTGATCAGCGAAGTCCAGGAGTTTATCAGAAGGAAGGAAGATTCAAGTTCGGTGAGTCTAAGGGATGTAAATAGATTCAAACAAGTGTTTTCTTGGTTCACGAAGAGTCTAGGAGATCGACCCGAACCCTTGGGAAGAAAGAAGTTCTCGTATTGGAAAAAAGGCAGTAGCAAATTGAAAGACCCAAAAAAGAGAACGATTCGAGCAATAGTCCTTGCCCTCACACATTGCTACATCTACAGATTCTCTTCGAAAACAACTCGTAAGGAGTTGATTGACAAGTGCGTTGAGGTGATGAAAGAAAACGGCTTGAAGCTTAGCGAAATAAAGTTCAAGAAATATTGCAATGACGAGCAAGAAGATTATTTATACAGAATGAATCTGCCGAAAGGAATCGCGCTTAACTCAGCTCTCAAAGAAAACGTATTCACTGCACTGGTCTGCATTGTCAATAAAATCCCTTGCTTTATTTGCGGTAAACCAGGCTGTTCAAAAACTCTCACCGTACAACTTCTATCGACTAATCTCAGAGGTGTTGATTCAATCGAACCATTTTTCAGGACATTGCCTGAAGTTTACGTCATTACTTTCCAAGGTTCTGAGTCGTCTACCTCAGAAGGTATCGAGAAAGCCTTCGAAAAGGCCAGAGCTCTCTTAGCTAAGAATGCGGATAGGTTGATTCTCCCATTAGTCGTCTTTGATGAAATGGGCTTAGCTGAACTATCACCAAACAACCCATTAAAAGTGCTGCATAGTCTCTTAGAACCAGATAAAGCAGAGGTCGCATTCGTGGGTATATCAAACTGGAGACTCGATGCTTCGAAGATGAATCGTGTTGTCTTCTTAGCTCGACCAGACCCTGACCTTGAAGACCTCGAGCTCACGGCGATTTCGATTCATCAAAGCTATACTGAACAATCAAACAGCGAAAACTTAGATTTGATGAAGTACTTAGCACAAGCTTACTTTAGGTACAAGGTTGATGTATCACAAAAGAACAAGGCACTTGCCGATTTTCATGGAACTAGAGACTTCTATTACCTCATCAAGTACGTAACGCAAGAAATCTTATCTCTCGAATTCAAATCGCAGAAAAGCATCCTTGAAAAGATAAAAATCGGCTTCGAAAGAAACTTCAGCGGAAGAGATGGGTCCGCGAGAGCGATTCAAACTTTCTTCAAAAACATTTACAACAAACCAGCGTTCAATCTTGATCCTATTTCCGTGTTGAAATTGATTGAGCATAATCTCATGGATAAAACAGCCCGGTATCTGATGGTCATCACTCGAGGAGCAGCATCTTACATTCTTGAGAAGCATTTCAATAAACTCATCCAAAATAAAATAACTCTGGTTGGTTCAAAGTTCCCCGCAGACATCAACACTGATGAGTACTCCTTCCGAGTCTTGAGCGAGGTTATCCTCTACATGGAGAAAGGCTGGACGCTTGTTATGGAGGGACTTGATAATATTTATGGCAGTTTGTTCGATTTATTCAACCAAAACTTCTCAATTATCGGAAAAAGGAAAAACTGTAGAATTGCTCTAGGGTCCGTAGCAAATCCTATGTGCGGAGTCGCTGATGATTTCCGCTGCATTGTGCTGGTCGACGAAAGCGAAGTACCGGAGATGGAGCCACCTTTCCTGAACAGATTCGAAAAATACGTCCTGAACTTTGAGAATATCATGACCCCCAATCAGCTGGAACTCGCCGAGAAGCTACAGAGCTGGGTTGAAAAGTTAACCACACCAAATGATGGAAAAGCCCCTAAAATTCCTCTCGAATGTCTCCTATGTAATTACAGTAACGAATCAGCATACTCGTTGATATTCAACTACGATGCTGATGGAAAAGAAGAGGACAGCGAGGCTCTCTTACGTCAATGCAAGAAAGATATTATCAAAACAGCGACATCTTACCTGCTGTTTTTGGCTCAGAGCTCTGTATTGCAGGCCGAGGATCCCGATGAGGTTCAGTTCTTCAACGAAACTTATTTAGACCAAAAGAACCCTACGAATCTAGAAGAAGCGATTATAGGCGTAATTTCTGAGAATGGCTATCCGAAGAAAGAGACTCAGAGGCTTGTGGTGTACACATTCGACAACATACTCGTCAATTCAAAAGACTATCTGCAAAATATGAAAATCCCCTATACAGAAGTTAATCTCGGGAATATTTATTCGGAAAAGGAGATCAGCGATACAATCAGGACATATTTCTCTTCCAATAAAGAGTTGTTGATTATCCGTGCTGATGGATCGGAGCATTTAAAGCATATTTCCAAGCTCAATTTCCTGATAAACAAGCTTTCTGCGAGTGTTCAGGAGCTAAACGCCAAGATAAAACATTTCTGCATAATTGTTCATCTGCCGCTGAATTTAATAGCAAATGACCAGGGAGAGGGCAGAGAATGTATCAGCTATCTAGCAGGATGGCAGCAGATCACGCTTGACAGCTTGGCTTATCATCCGATAAGGCTCTACGAGGAAATCATGAATCAAAGCTCGCAGGAAATCATCAATAAAGAGAAAATTATTACAATCAATAATAAGACCCTGATAGAAGTGATAGAAGCCGCCCTCTTCAAGTTCAAGTACACTTTGATAGCCGCTCAAGATGATGAAGGCATAGCGAATTACTTGGATAAGCTCATCACACAATTACATAGTTTGCCTGAAGATGATAAGTTATGGAAATCCTTGCGTGTCAAAGTCCTCGAGGGCCTGAAATTCATGGCGATTCCTGATTGGAAAGTCCAATTAACCACCAACAAAGAATTGCTTCAGAAGCAATACCAGCCATTGGATGTCCTAAAATATTGTATTAAGCAGCAGCTTGACCGGCCATTGACGCAACTGCTTGTTCAAATTGAGAAGAACTCAGCTTTCGAAAGTTATTTCACGAGCTACGAAGAGAAAGAAGCGTCGTTGCTGCATCAATCGATTTGGTTAGATGTCCTAGAAGCGTACAGATTCGATATGCAAATGAGGTTACAGCGTGTGAATCAGAGTATTGAAGTTACGCATTTAAATGGACTGAACTTCGCGTTTTCATATCGGGAGTTTAAGCATATTCTGGATAACGACATGAAAGTTGCTGAGATAAAAGAGCAAGCCACGGAAATACAACGGTTATTCGAGGAAATAAAAGAAAATGAAAAACAGATGAGATATTTGGACCTTGCAAGTGAAGAAGAAAGATTAGAATTCCAAATAAAGGAAGAAGCCAATTTAGCAAAGTTGACAGCAGCGCTAGAATTATGCAAGAACAAGACCTCCTACAAAGATCACTTTGACACTATTATCCAGTCTCAGATCCTCAGAGACAGCTATATTGCTGATGTGATAACAATCTATACAGCAGAGCGAATGAAAAAGTCCAGCAAATTTGCTCGTTTCCTGAATCTCCTGGTTAAGAGGCTCGTCACCGTAGAAAATACACTCTATCAAGTGCAAGTGTACTATCTCCTCTACAAATATGAAAGTGTGTTCTCCAAACTTACTGATATCATGCAGGTGTATGAAAAAATCGGTGACCTCGACGATTTTGCTGAACAATTTAATGGCGATCTCCCTGAAGAATACAATGATGCACCAGGACAACAAAAATGGCTTCTTTATGCACTAGAACTTCTCTTGAAGTCTATCAAACCTAGCAAACAATTAATTGACAAAATAGGAGGGTTTGAAGCGTTCCTTGCATACCTACAGACATTCATCATCGTAGCATTCAGTATCAAGACTGTGATGAGTCTGGATCCAAAGAGTTTAGAAACACTGCAGTTTTGGAACGATATCCTGGTGAATGTTGGATTTATCCAGGATGAGGCTAAGAAAATCCAGCTTTTCTCAGATTTATACGACATTGTGGCACAAGATGAGGAATTCTTGAAAAACGAAGAAATTCTTATACTACTTCGTGACAAAATAGCAGCTTTCTGCACAGAGAATAAAATGGATAACCTCGAACTGATTCGACTGAAAACGCTCTTATATATGAGGTATCTCAAACACAATATCGGTTACAAGGTTATCCTAGATGATATCATTGCTCATCCAAAGCTAATGGCTCAATGTGGGGTCTTGATCAATCAGTATTTTAGTAATTTCGACGTTGATGAAACTTTGGACTTCCTAAGACAAGAGGATGATGAGATATTAGCAATCCTTGAAGAAGCCCTCATACAGTCTGGAACAAACAGCCCATTCGCCTCTTTACTTTCTGAAACTATTGGCCAGCTTATCAGTTGGCCAGATCTAACAGGTGAAGGAGATTTTGTGGACTTCCTGAGTCAATATGTAGAACTTTGGACAGCGTTTTCGACCAATATAGATGAAATATTGCAAAATCCTAAGTTTGCTCAGCCAGAGCAAATTCCCTTTAGCAATCTTTATGTAGTGGCTGGTTCTTCCATCCTGAAAAAGATTTTGAAAATCTATTCAACAGCTATCCTTGAAAAATATGAGTTGCCTAGAAAAGTGCATGAGTGCTTCTCTCGTTCATTAACTAAAGAAACCGGACTATTTAACACGCTTCGAATCTTCCTGGCCAAGTGTTTGAACGCGAAAGTGGGGTCGTTGTCTAAATTGAAGGAATTATTAATGAAAGAAGACCACCTCAGAGAGTGGGGACTGAAGATTCAGTTCGGTTCGTGTGAAAACGTGTTGGATATCAACGCATTCCCTTTCAAATTCAAAGACAAATATAGAGAAATCGAGAATATAGTGACGGCTATGCTGAATACGCTTATGAACGATCAAAAGAGGCTTGAGGATTTCAATAAAATTTTAGAAGAGGCCAGCAGATTTGGCACAACAAAATTATGCTTACTGCAAGTTATCACGAATAAAATATATCTGATGCAGGCCAATAAAGCTTTCAGACAAGGTCAAGAGTTTTCTAGATTCGCAGAATGGGTGAACGCTAATCAGGAGATAATTAAAGCGAGAATGGGCAATGACAATGAAGCTGCTAAAATGATTAGATTATACTGCTCAAACTTCCCTTTAATGGAGTCTTTGAAGATCGATGAGAACACAGACATTAAAAGGCTGCAAATGATATCAGTGAAAGTATTCATCATCAATACTGTGATAGCTCTCAAAGACTGCTCTTGGCCATTTACAGACTTATTTTTCGAAAATGACAGATTAACGAAATTCCTCTCTCAGACGATGGCAGAACACTATTTGGTCGGACTTCCAGAATCGAGCAAAATTGATTATTTAATGGATTTAGTACCACTCAATTTTAAGCCTTATACAGAGGAGGAAATTGGCCGTGGCCAATGGAATGCAAATCTCGGCTGCGCTCTGTACAAATGCAGTGATGCTTGTGATTATTTCTATATCGTGGGTGGGTGTACCAGAGTATTAGAAAACAATCAGTTAAAGTGTTGGGAAGGACATTTACTGGGAGGAACGGCTTACAATAAACCTCACCAGAGACAGGGCCATCGTAAGATTTTACAAGGAGAGAGGGATCTGCTTATGGCGACAATAAATAAACTGAGAGCTTCAGAGTCAAAAGGATATGCCTACAAGCCAGTAAAGAGTCATAACTACGGGCCAAGAAATCTAAAACCGATAGGATATCACTGTCTCCAATACTTGCTACATGAGGTCATAAATTTCTTTTCTTTGACAAAAATGATAGATGATGAGGCTCAGATTAGAACCGCATTGAATCTGGAAAATCAAGTCAAGGTTGCTGATTATCTACAACAGCAAGTAAGTGACGGTTCAAAAATACTATCAGCACTGCTCGAAAACACTGACAATTCGAACTTATATATCGTATTGAATGGAATCATCTCGAATTTGGTGGATCTCGCAACCGACGACAAATATGACACAAAAACGCTTGAAGGTCGTAATAAATTTGAAACTAATTTCCAGGAGAAAATTACCACTATTACTCAAAATCTATTAGCAAATATTAATCAGTTCAAGATAGATTTCGGCGTCGAATCAAAAGACAAAGCTAATGAAATTCCAATGATACAAGAGATCTTCGAAGAAGGGAAATTCGACCAAAACAAGTACCCTCTCCAGAGGCTTTTCAGAAGAACGAAAGAGGTTAACGCAGACAAATTTAGAACTGATTACTTGCTGAATAGTGAGAAACTAAAGAAAACCAATGGGTTTATCAATATGTACATTGAAAAAGAAGACGAATTGCAGAAATTAAAAGTCTTACATCCATTAGTTAAATTTACCAATGCAGCCATGTCCCACTACAACCATCGAATAACAAGAAATGACGCGACTAAGGAGAAAACGGTCAAACACTTCTTGGAAGAAAATCCAACAAGCAAAGGCTCATTTGAGGAATTAAAAGCCCTTTGGAACACGCATTTATTGCAAGATATTCAACTGGGATGCAAACTATACCAGAAACAACGGCTCATTGACGAATCTCCTTTAGTCCTGGTTTTGCCTGATAGCAAAAAGGAACAAGGGTCGGGAATACTGATGACAGCTGCATTCTGCTATTTGGCGTCAATTCAAAACAATTTCCTTGAATTAGCACAGGGAATCGCGATAACGAACAAGAACTTGCAGTTCCTCAGCCAAAATGACATGACGAAAATCCCGCTCCAGATAATCAGACAAGATGAAGTTATCCCAGTAAAATCAAACGAAGAATTAGATCGTCTCATACAGATGTTCCAAACCTTTAACTTTGAATATGGAAAAGGCGAAGAAATCAATTATGACTATGAT
>ENA-UOTX01000854-UOTX01000854.1-compost-metagenome-genome-assembly--contig:-NODE-854-length-28545-cov-90.210974_pt1 | contig 28545 bp, 24 predicted proteins | sample MGYA00238143_ERZ746982 | MGnify/ENA primary metagenome ERZ746982 (study PRJEB28758, sample SAMN06268862) | compost metagenome | isolation source: single cell | place: USA: California, Emeryville, Joint... | reverse complement strand
GTAAATTATCATTTGATAAAAGGTAAAGTCTATTGATTTTCAGCATATTTATGAGTTAACATTTTACTACTATCCTATATTAGATTACTAAACGAATAAGTAAATTGAAACGAAAATATATTAGTTCTTTTAAATCTCTTTCTCTCTATGTAAGAACTTAACTTAATTCTCTAAGTATCGAGTTATTGAATTTGTATTAGCAATGTAGTTGAATGTTTGTTAGTTAACTTTTTGAATTGTGAATGCTTATATCAATGTTGAAACCTGAGATAGACCTTCACAGCAAACGTTCATTGAATTTTAATTTCACTTTCAAGCCTTTACCAGATTATCAGCATCTGACTCTGTTTTTCATTTAATTTTCATCGTATTACCAACTACTTTGTTTTTCTCATAAATTGATTATCAAATCTGAATTCAAACTCTTCTACACCTCCTCTCATTTTTCTAATTCTCTAATCCATGCTCTCAACTCCTTGCAACTGTGCCCATCCAGCTGAACCTCCTTTATTCACCGATGGAGTGGTTTAATAAAGGCGAATTCAGCATCGCCAAGAATTTTCTCCGTAGAGGGTGGAGATATTCAACCCTTGGCGATTGAGGGCGGTAACCAGAATGCTTCGAGCGTTTTGCTAACTCAAAAGTAAATGCAACCTTCTTCAGAGGAACGGTGTTCGATCAGATACATGCGAGTCCGCCCTAAGGTGAGCGAAAAGACCATCGTTTGCAAATAATCGGCTTGCGCTGGGCAGAGCTGATTTATTCATTATTGAGTGTGCTTTGAATGGAATTTGCAAACAGCTCTTTTTTCAGTTTGAACTTTTAAAAAAGCCTTAGGCCTGACCTGACAGAACGCTAAGTTTCTCTCTTTCGATAGGTGGCGTGAATTATAACGCAAAACGTCAAAAGCTCCATGCTTCCAGTCCAATTAGTTCAGAGATATGGCCTTTTCTTGAGAGAGTGATTTTGAATTTGGCAATTAAATTTTGGGATTATAAAAATTATTTTTCATTTAGAATTACTATACTTATTTCTCTTTATTATTATTGAGATAAATGCTTTGCTTATTTCTAGATTGGTGTCTTAACTTCCTGGTTGCCGCCGTTATAATCAATATTGATATTCAACTAACGAATGGAGACTATCTCACATAATAAACTTAATGTAGCGCCTAATCTGAGCTCTTGAAAAGTTTATCAACTAAGTCTATGCAAGCAGCTTTTTATTTGTCTGGAGATGCAATCCGCTGAGTTAACTTTAATATCATCAGCTTCTTAGCTTCTTCTATGTTCCACCAATTTTTTTAACAACAGCAGAGCTTTATATGAAGCTGATGTTGTTTTTTCTTGGATCATAATAGTATATGTAACCTCTCATCAGCCACCACATAACAAGAGGAATTATTAAATGGAAGAGACCCGGAACAGAAGATTGATGATACTCAAAGCAGAGTCCGCTCTTAGTGGTTTCTCTATCAGATTTCGGACCTAATACGTTAGAAAACCATAAAAGATTTATTTTACCATAGAATTACCTTTCTGATCGGCTCCTCTGACTTCCTACCACACACCTAGGTTATTTGTACTCCTGATTGCGAGATTAGTTGAAAATCTAACGATTCAAGTTAAATATTTACAATTTTAATAACTAGTATGACAAAGTGGGACAAAAATGTGTTAAATACAGTTTCTTTACATCACTAATTCACAAAAAATTGTATAATAACTGTGTTTTCGAATCAAAATCCAAAAAACGAACCTTTCTTATTTATCAAGAATATAAATACATTTTTCAGTTTCTAATTTATTTTTTCCGCAAGGTATGCATCCTGTTTCGCCCTTTTCACCTTCTCCGCTTCCATAAAATAGTCTGCAGAATCAAATACCACTTTTTCATCCTACCAATAACTTTAGCTCAATATCCTCAAAATTTTTGCTTACTTTCTGGATCAGTGGATGAGGCTTTATTTCGACATTGCATTCTATCACATCACATTCTTTTTGCATTTCTGGTTCTTCTTTTTTATCTTGCTCGAGCTCAGGTTGCTTCTGGTCCTCTTCTCGTCCAGAAGCAGCATCGCTTTTCTGAAACTTTGAAACCGCTGCTTGGCTTTTTTGAGAGTCATGAGCCTTTTTGTCCAGGTCCTTTTTCATGTAATAGTCGGCTGAGTCAAATACTACTTTCTAAACGACATTCAGTTTGTGCCATTCGAATTTGAATTTACCTTGTCCTCGTGAATCAGCGGGACTTTTTTATGATGAAGGTGGTGAATTTGATCTTCAATTGAGTAGTTTGATGATTCTTCGCTCATTGTAAAGTGTCTGTTGTATTGTGTGTTTGTTAGTTATGCTTGAGTTGGAGTTATTTTTTATTACTTTATTGAGAACAGCTGCTTAAGAACTGCCCTAATCAAGATTCTTGAATTAAGAATTCAATTTAATTTTTTGTGCTGAAGGTTTTTGAGCTCGAATATGTTCCAGTTGAAATATAGAACTGAAATAGAATGAAAATATTGCGTTTACCTGCTTTTTTTAATGGTGGAGCTTAGATTACCTGATGCCAAGGCCTGGCTTCTGCTACACCAATGGGTGCACAATACAATAATATTCAGAATTATCCTAGTATCCATTATTTCTAGAGGTTCATAAGCTGATGATTGTTACTGCAACCATTAGTTTAATGGCAATTGTATGAGATAGCTTATGTAGGAGTGGAGTAACTGCAAGAGATGACATCTCTCGAGTGTTACAATTTTCCGAAGAGAAATGAGCTTAGGCCATCGTGGAACGATGAGGTTCCGATTGGAACCAATTTTAATTCGCGCACTGCCGAATTTTAGACTTTTGTCACTGGTTGCATTTAATTACTTCTGAGATTTTTTATTAAAAATTATAAAGGCTTAGAAACCATACGTATCTTTATGAAATCCGCAGATAGCTCCTTTTTGGAAGCATGTAACGTCGTGACATCGAATCGAATTTGCGTAATAAAAAATGGAACATTTTTGCCACCACCATCAAGATCTCTGAATACTATTAACTACGAACTATTTAAGCTTTAATCGAAATCATAGAGGGTCAAAATTGGATAGTCCATTGCATTATTCGGGGTAAAGTTATACAGTTTTCAAGATCTGTTGTAGTAGAAAGAGATTTGAAGCGTTGAAAAAAAAACTGTGTTTAAATTAACATTCTTGTTACAAGTAGGATTTATGATCAGTGTTCGCTGAATGAATGTTTCCTCGAATATCAACAGTTAAGTGAGCTCTTGTCCACACTTTCAAAAATAAACTTAACGTGTTCTTGCAACTCTGGAAAATGAATTAGCTGTTTGCTAGCTGAATGAATTAATTTATTTCGAAGGGGTCGTCTATTTCTTCTTGCAAATCTGGACTACTTTTTCCTATGATCGTATCCGGAGGAATCTTTATTTTTTCTCGGTCAGATACTGAAGACTCATGTTCCAAACCGGCAGCTTCATGTGTCTCAACCTTATTGCTGTCGTCTCCACTGAATTTGCTTATAATCGAGGCTTTGATTCGATGTATATTCATATGCTTCAGCTTTTTCCTTGACGAACTCTGATTGCTAGGATAAGTGGTGCTATCAGATTTATTTTGTGGCGCAGTATTTGCCGCTTGATCAAGCGTCTCAGTTTCTGACTGAGTAGAAGCCTTCAAAGGAGTGACAAATACTCCTGACTGAGGAGAGCTGGAACACTTCAGTTTGGCCGACATTTCGAGCAAAATAGTCATTTTTTCATCTATTGCAGAGACCGCCAGCTCGAGCTCAAGTACCTATGGGAGCATTATAAATTTGCTTTATTTCATACTCAGTTACTTCTCTATAATGCTCCTTATCGGAGGAGTGGGCGAATTTCTTTTGAAAACTTCCAACAAATGCTGGCATGGATTTAGCCTTTGTTGCCTTCCTGCTGAATTTTCCTTCAAGAGACCCAAATTTCTTCTTATTTTCTAGATACTCATCATCATCTTGCTCGATAGGCTTCATCACTAGGTAATTCAAGTGTCTTGTTAACTTTTTGCTCCTCTCAGTTTCTCCCTTTTCCAATTCTTCAGTTCTTAAGGATTTTTCGGCTGAAACTATCAGCTCATGCTGAAGAGCAACAGGCTTTATGATAAAATAGTTATTCAGATCAGGCCATATATCAAATAGATACAGCTTGCTTTGCCCTTCTTCTCTTGAGAAATTCTACTGCTTCGTCGTAGAATCTTTTGGTTCTGGTTTTGCGATTGTTCGCAAACTCTTCGAACTCCATACCAATACCACGAAAATCCATGAAAAATATCTGCTTGAAATCCTTCTTACTGAGTACATAGAGCTCACAGGTCTCTGCGGCCTGTGCAGTATATTGTCTTATTTCGCCATAAAATAATAAATCCAGCTCTCCGAAATAATTTCCTAGAAGTAGGTCGGGTTAAGTTCCAATAGCAATAGTTATACATACCGCTTTTAATTTTTAAGAATTTGAAGTTATAGTACTTTGGAATCACATAGTCTACCTGTCCCGATGTTAAGAAGAATACTACCGTTAACGTAGAAAGAATAAGTTGATCATATCGTGAGCGTAATAAGTTACTTTCATTAGCAGGATCACCCTCAAGAAAGATGAATTCACCTTTCAATACTCTTAGTGGGCAAAGTAGTTGAGCAATAGCGGCGACGAAGCTTTTTGGTTTATCTTTTAAGAAAGGAATCGAGTCGATAATTTCTTTGTAAAGAATGCAGGCCAACTAAACCACACACCCCCATATACAGAGGCGGAAAGGTAAGACTATTTGATGGTAATATTAAGAGATCAGTACATCGCGTCGGAGGCCTGGCGGGAGCTCTTGCAAAAATTCTTGCTTGTCTTGTGCTTGACTAAATAATTGAAAAAATGATATCAAGAGCCCACTCATAGGTAATGGTTGACCCCATTCCTTCTTTGAGCGCGCGTTTGATCTTCAGATATAATTGATTGCTGAATTGATATTCTTTTTTCAGGTCGAGTAAGACATTCAGTTTCTTGTTGAATTCTGCGATTTTTCGATCCACACTCGAAAGATAAGAGGCTAATGATCCTATAGTGAAGGAGTAAATAAACACCCCAATAAGCATCCAAAAGATGCTTGCAACCCTAATAAAACATGAGTCTTTAGGCGTCACACTGCTTCGAGTATTACCTCTCCAGCGTGGTATACACAACAAAGTCGCCATACCCAGTTGTGACAAGAGTTTGGAAGATCATGTACACGCTCGCCACATATATCTATAGAAGAAAATTCAGCCTCACTTTCGTAGAAAGAATGCAGGAAGTACATCCCCTTGTGGTGTGATAGGGTTCCCATTTTTGTCATAGAAGCCATAGATCTTGAGCCAGTTATTGGGCTGATCAATAGTGTAATCTAAGATGAATTTCCTGAATGATATCAATGAACTTTTTTTGCAAAACCTCGAATTTACCATATGCAGGCTGAGATGTGAGCAAACAACATTATCACTAAAAAAGTCGCCAATAATCTTTCGATCTGGGGCCGGGAATGGAATATCAGGTGAAGGTACTTCACCATTCGCATTCGCTCAGGAATGAGCTTAATCAGCTTCAACAGTCTGGAATATTTAAACTACTTGAAATAACTGTAGGTGATTTTCAATTACTTGGTCAACCGCAGTAGCTTGGTTAACTGCCCCTGGGGGCCGAGATCAGAACCGAGGATATATGGAAATGGGAGAGCAGCTAAGAAGTCGAACGTGAACCAACTAAAAATGTAATGTTTAGCGATTTTCTAGTTCCAAACCATTAGAAAGCAACAAAACAGGAGGAGTTTACTCGTTTTGAAACAATTAAGTTTTGTTGCCGGTCCCAATAGCTAGAGAAGAAATTAACGATGATATCAACTATGAAGAAGCCATTCGAAATCCAATCAATCACTAGCCATCCAGTCCCGGAATCGTCAAGAAAGGCTAATCTTAATGGTAAAACGATTGCAGTGAACAACACCAGGCTAGAATGCAATTAAACTTCTTGAAAGGTGATTAATGCTTGTACAGAATAATCAGTAGGTCCCAGATTATCTTCCCAAGGTCGTCCGGGAAGATAATGCATTTGACATTGCGATATTGAGGATTATATCGATGTCTCAGTTTCCTTCTTTCAAAAATCGTCTTTTTTTTCTTCTATTTCAATGAGAAGGTTCAATAAAGAAAGGAAACATGATTGCTACTGGTTGAACTGAGGATGGGAACTCGTCTTCGTGTTGGCAAAGATAGTCAACATCTTCAGAAGAACCAACGTTGCCCTCATGTTTTTCTGAATCTTTCTTTCGAATTGGATTGTTTTCCTCATCTTCCACTTCAGGCGAATGTTGAACGTGGTCTAGACTCTTGGGTTGGACTGTCGAATGTATCTTCTTTTTTCTCGATAAGATTTTCCTTGCCTCAGACCTTTCTTTCCCTTCTGGATCACCTTGGGAACCTTGGAGTTTAATTATGCTGCTTCTCGGTTTGTTCAAAGTCTCAATAGGAAGCTTTATTTGTTCTATGTCTTCATATGATGATACAACGGGAGATTCGGATGAGTTTGGTGAGCTTAGGACATTACTGCTGATCCGTTTCCCAGTTGGCAGATTAGTTTGGCGCAATGTGTCCTCCAGATCAAATTTTTCTTCGTAATTCTCTGGGTTGAAGGACGGGATCCTTTCAACATTCGCTCTTGTGGCTCTTTGATCATAGTTCTGGCTATTACTTCCATCGTGAAAGGGAGAGATCTCGGGAAGAATTTCTTCGAGATCGACTATTGTCTGATTTTCTTCCTTTTGACCGACTAAAGATACAGTATTCAGCGGTACATGAGATTTCTCACTCAAAGATGACAAAATTCCATGTGTAAAATTCCGAATATTGTTTGAACTCGTCGCTGATGAACTATGAAATGCTGGATTTTGATTGCTGGTGCTGTTAACAATTGAGCTGTCGTTGTTAATCAAACGACGAGGTGCGGCTTCACGATCAAGGTCAAGATTATCTTCAGATATTCCTAAATAATGAAAGATTATTCATGGAATCTACAAAGTACAAAAAAAAAATGTTTTGTGTGACCATACCTTGATCGGGAAAGATATTCTTATGCACATTCATGCGCTTTCAATGGCTTATGATTTCAAGAGCAACTTAATGATATTCTGGTGTTTTTATTCAGTAAAATTAAACACAAATATTATTTAAGCCAGCTTTATTAGATTCTCATAACAGAGAAAAGTTTTACGGTAATCGTGGCAATCGTGCAACTTTGTCTATGAAGATCGAATCAACGACCTCAGATTATTCACATAATAAGTGACAGCTATTATATACATATTGAATTCCACTAACTTATGCTGAATTAAACATTCGAAGCCAACCAGTCGATTAAATTCCCACTCATTCTACTATAATAAATGCAAATGCGTTCCTAACGACAGTATCATCCAGTGCTTACTCCTGGGATCAATCTATCTTTATAGAGCAATGCTTATCTTCAAGCGAATTTGGCCGGCTTTTTTCGTTAAAAAAATCTTTAGGTTTACGCGGTTTTCTTCCCTCAGATATTGAAGTCTCACGCTCCGGGCTTTCTGCCTCCTTATTTTCAAAACTAACTTTCTCATCCCTTTGCAACTCGCCCAGGGTTTGAATATTGCTTCTTGGCATCGTCGTCAGACTTTCAGACTGACCTCGCGGCGTTTGGTCTTCCTCCTGATCAAGCCATTTTACTTTTTTCACTCTGGTAGAATCATGAGAAGCTCTTGGGGAGGTGACAAGTATTCCTGGGAGAGGGATGTTGCCAGACTTCAGTTGGGTGAGCATTTCGATAAAGGTATTCATTTTACGATTTAATGCCATAAGCTGTTCGATCCCTCGGGCCTATTGGAAGCGTTAGAGAGCTGGTTTATTCCGTATTTACTTCAACAGAATGTTCATCGAAAGGCTTAACATAGTCGTTGTTAAAAATTTCAAAAAAGTTTGGATTTGATGATGTCTCCTCAATTTTTTCATCAAGTTCTTCAAGCGTTTCAAACTTTTTCTTTTCTTCTTCTTGATCACCTTCATCTTCATTTTCATCGTCATTGTCTTTTCCGCCCTGTCCGATAGTTTTCATCGTTTTATATTTGGTCCATTTGGTGAGATTTTCGGCGCCTTCGGCTCTCCCTTCTTCGTACTCTTCTGGTTTTAAAGACCTTTTCCGTGTGAGTAGAGGACGGTTATCAAGTGTAAGAGACTTTATGATAAAAGCTTAATCAGAATAGCAATTCGAAGATGGAAGTGATACAGATTGGGCTTCCCCTCCTGTCTGGAGGAATTCGACGGCTTCTTTATAGGTCTCTTCCAATTTACATTTGCGACTATACGCAAATTCCGCAAACTCCATACCAATATCTTTAAAATCGTTAAAGAATATCTGTTTAAAGTCGTCCTTATGGAGCACGTAAAGCTCACAAGGTGTTGAAGCTTGCATCGCGTAATTTCGTACTTCTTCGTAAAAGAGTAAGTCTATCTCACCGAAATAACTTCCTGATTGTTAGTGAAAGGCAAAGTTCAATAATAGCAGAAAGGAAGGGAATTACCTTCCTTGATTTTCAGGAATTTGAAGTTATAGTATTTCGGGATGACGTAGTCCACCTGCCCTGATTTTAAGAAGAAAACTACCGATTTAAATAGCAGATTTAGCTACTACACAACGAATTTTTGTTACTTTCACGGGCAGGATCACCTTCGATGAAGATATACTCACCTTTTGCCAGTTTCGTTTCACCAAGTAACGGAACAATTGCAGCAATGAAATTTTTCGGCTTGTCCTTCAAATAAGGGATAGAATCAATGATGTCCTTGTAGATAACGCAGGACAGCTATTACAAAAATGAAGAGTTAAACTATTTGTCGCCAATGAATGACAGATTGATACATCTCGTTTGAGGGTTGGAGGCAGCTCTTCCAAAAATTTCTTGTTGTCTTGCGCTTGTCTAAATTATATCAATAATGCTAGTAAAACCACGTCCGTTGCGAGGAGCTTACAAAATATCATTTTTTAGCGCGCGCTTGAGCTTTGTATAGAATTTATTGCTGAATTTGTATATGCTTTTCAGCTTATTCAGCGCCTCCATGTTTTTATGGAACTCTTTGTCTTGCGCATCTATACTCGAAAGCCAGGAGACCAGAGACCCGATCATGAATGAGTAAACGAATGCGCCAACAAACATCCAAAAGATGCACAAAATCCTTGGTGTATCAACTAAGAACGTGTTATATTATTCCCATTAGTACCTTTCGTCTGTTGTTCTGGGCGCTTTATCACCATAGCCGACTGTAACTACTGTTTGAACGATCAAATAAAAGGTTGCAACATATATCTAAAAAGACAAATAGTCTAATCTGAGCAGAAGTTTGCTTAAATACATCCCATTGTGATGTGATCGGATGCCCATTTTGATCGTAATAGCCATACACCTTGAGCCAGTTGTCTGGCTGATGAATATTGTAATCTAGCATGAATTTCCTGGACAAGTTCAGCACAATGCAAGCTGGTGATTTGAAATTACCAGACACAAGCTGAGATATGTATAAAGATCAGTACCGCTACGTAAGCGGCAAGCAGCCTTTCTATTTGAGGACTTGAGCGACATATCAGCTGAAGATATCTTGTCATATAAGGACTCCCGTGAATAAATTTGATGAATTTCCCTAGCCTGCATCGAGTAGGTCATGCAACTCCAATACATGCATATTCAAGTACTTGAACATTCGAAACAGTTTAGTCAACCCAGTAAGCTTGGGAATTTTGGCGAGCGCTTGGTAGGCGGCATTTTCTCCGGCGAAAAGCGAAAAGGGTATAGCTGCCAAGATATCAAACACAAGCCAGCCGGTAATATAATGCACCGCTATTTTCTAATTTGAAGTCGTACTGATATCCAAAATTTCAGAGGAAGTTACTCGCTTTGAAACAATTAAGTTTTGGTGCTTATCAAAATAGGCTGTTAGAAAGTTCACAACGATATCGATGGCGAAAAGGGCATTTAGAATGATGTCCAGAACTTTCCAGATGGTCAAATATTTTACCATATAGGCCACTCGTAAGGGAAGCACTATGGCACAATACAGCAGCAAACTAGAAAGTTGTAATTATTTGGTAAAACGATGCTGGGCCTTACACTATGATCACATTGTCCCAAATTACCTTGATACGGTCATCTGGAAAGATAATAAACTTGTATTTGCTATATTGTGGATTATCTCGGTTTCTTAGTTTGACTTTTTCAGGGACCACTTTTTTCGCCTAATTGAATTACATGTTTCACTAAAGAAATAAAGATATATATTATACTGCTCCAACTGCCATGCCGGCTGCGGCTACGGCTCCGCGCTTACTAAGTTTCTTTTTGAGCTGATCTTTTGTTAGGGTTGGGCCTTCTTTTTCTTCACTTTCTGCTGTTTCAGCCTCTTTCTTCTCTACCTTGAGTGCAGCAGATGACGGCTTTCTCAATAGAATCTTCTCATGCGGAGTGTAATGAAACGCTTCTACATCATCCTGAACGCCTTCGAGTTCGATTTCCCTGTGCCGCAAGCTATCCTTATGGACAAATGGAAGCCCGAACGGCTTTCTATCTGTCTGACGCTGAGACATAAAAGATGCGAATGAGGATGTGCGACCTATGACTTCGCTTTGACATCTTTTTTTTGGACCTCGATTGCGGTTGCTGGTAAAGCGTTTGATGTCTTCCATATCAAATTTTTCTTCATAATGGCCTGGATCGAAGCCTGAAATGTTTTCGCTATATGTTCTTCTGGCTTTGTAATCATTCTTTCGAATTAAATTTTCAGCTGAATTTTTTTTCAGCATGTCTCCAATTGACTCTCCTTTCATATCATCATTAACCGAGATTTCGGGAAGAGAATCGATGCTGAATCGCACATGACGTTTTTCCTTCTCATTAGATGAAGGATTCTTCTTAAGTAAAGATGGCCGAATGCCATCCATCAAATTCTGGTTATGATGAGAACTCTCAACTGAGGAATTGTGAAAAGATGCATTTTGCTCTGTTGTATTGTGGATTTTTCTTCCGAAGCTGCCATTTAACTGACCACGAGCTGTGGCTTTATCATCAAGCTCGATATCCTCCATTGATTTTCCTATTTGATGCAAATCGTCTCAATATTTATTCCAAAATAGAAAAAAAAGAAAGTTTTTGTAGTAATACCTTGACTGTCGAGGGAATCTTTGACTCCATTCATACTCTATCGCTAGACTAATGTGATACGAAGTGCAGATCAATGATATTCTCCTTTTGTATCAGTAAAATTTAAGAACAAATAATATTAAGTCTGTTTATTAAACACCTCTTCTATATTAATAAAGATTCTGTAAAGATCTTTTGAAATAAAATAATTTTCGCAGAAAAAAAAAACAAAAAACCTTTTAAATGAATACTTAATACATATTCAGCACTCGGCTATCTCATCTTGCTGGAATTCAGTAAATAATTGAAACTTTGCTAATTTGGCAAAAAAGTAAAGTGTTTATTCTCTTGGCCACTTAATCCCACCTATTCTTGGCCGCTTATTGCAATTAATTTATTTCTACTTGCTTTTCATCAGGCCCTTTCTGGCTGATCTTTTTAAGTAATACGTCTTTTAGCATCGGCGTTAATTCCTCCTCAGAACTCGAGGATTCTTGCTCCTTGTCGTCAAAAACACGGGTGCCTCCTTGACTTAAATCACTCACCATAAAACCACTGTTTTCCAGTTCTATCGAGCAGTTATGATTACTCGGCTGCTGGCTACCTGAAAGTTTATGTTTCAGAGGCGAGAAGCATCCAGCTTTATTTCGTGGCAGAACATCTCCTAGATTGTCAAGGCTTCTTACTCTCTTTTCAAAGTCGGATGTTTTTTGAGAACTCCATTGAGGAGTTAAATAAGTTCCGGGTTGTGCTACATTGCTGGGTTGAAGTCTTGTCGACAACTGGAGCAGTCGATTCACTTTTTCATTGACTATGCGCACCAACTGATCGATCTCTCGGACTTCGGTTTCAGGATCAACAACTGTCCCCGCCAAGTCGTTATGATTTGTTTCAGTTAGCATAATGCTTTTGCCTAATTTCGAGTGCGCCGGGCTCAAATCACCTAGGGAAATGTTGTAAATCGACGTAGGAGCTGTGTTGTACCTTCAGAGCGAACCGTCCCGAAAGCCGGAAACCTGGAGGTTTCAAAATACTTTGAAAATTGTCGATTATTTGAGACTTTGTTAAATTTCGCTTCGAAGGCTTCAAATCTTTTCCTTCTCTCTTGATACTCTTGGTCTTCTTGCTCTTCCTCATTTGTTCTCTCGCCTTGGTAATTCGGCCATTGAGCTACATAATCAGCGCTCTCGGCCTCTTCATCCTCGTCTTCTTCAGGCTTCAGGTCCCTTTCTTCCCAAATCGTCATCTTATGCTGTAGAGCAGCAGACTTTGTATTGAAAAACCACGGTTAAGTAAATGCTAAGCAAAAACAAATAATACGTCTTTTCTCGCACCACCTTTCGTAAGGTACGCTAAGGCTTCCTTATAGGTCCTTTTCGTTCTGATTTTACGGCTGAAGGCAAGGTCAGCAAACTCCATGCCGATGTCTCTAAACTCCATGAAAAACATCTGTTTGAAGTCCTTCTTATTAAGCACGTAAAGCTCACAGGTCCTCGAGGCCTGCACAGTGTATTTTCTTATTTCACCATTATAGAGCAAATCAGTCTCCCCGAAATAGTATCCTTGAGCTTAGGTTAGGATCTGATAATAAACAGAACTAATCACCTTTCTTTATTTTTAAGAATTTGAAGTTGTAATATTTGGGTATCACGTAAGCCACTTGCCCCGATTTTAAGAAAAAGACTAATGATAGGAAAAAAAAGTTTTTTGATGATGATTAACAAGGAAGTTTACTCTCATCAGCTGGATCACCTTCTAGAAAAATGTAGTCACCTTTCGCTACTTTCATCGGGCGTAGCAATGGAGCGATCGTAGCGATAAAACTTTTCGGTTTATCCATGAAAAAGGGAATCGAATCGGTCACTTCTTTGTAAATAATGCATGCCAACTGGGGTGCAGCAAATGATTCAGTAAAATTTCATTTAATGAGAGATTGATACATCTTGGCTGAGATTCGTTGGAAGCTCCTGCAAAAATTCCAGATTATCTTGCGCTTGCCTAAATTATCAAATAGTGTTAGTAAAAGGTGGTTCATGTTAACAATTGACTTTATTCCATATTTTAGTGCGTGCTTGATTTTGAGGTACAGTTGGTTGCTGAAATTGTACTCTCGTTTCAGCTGAAGGAGGATGTTCAGTTTCTTATTGAACTCGGCTTGCTTCGAGTCTGCGTTCGAGATCAAAGAGGCCAGGGAACCGATTGTGAAGGAGTAAATAAAAACGCCAACAAACACCCAAAAGCAGCAAGCAATTCTATTAAATTTTATGAATACACATAGCATAAATAAGTGCTTATTGCCTTTCATCAGTTGTATGACCGGTCAGATCTCCATACCCAACGGTGACTACGGTTTGTACGATCATATAGAAACTTGCAATATATATCTGCCAATATCAAAACGATATCATTTAAAGCGAAATCAGGCTAATTTACATCCCATTGTGATGTGATCGGTTTTCCCCTCTGATCATAGAACCCATATACTTTAAGCCAATTGTTTGGCTGGTCGATATAGCAATCTAAGAGAAATTTCCTAGGCCGGCTCAGTCAGATGTAGAAAAGGAAGAGAAACATACCAGATACAGGCTGAGACGTGAATGAACAGCATTATGATGAAGAAAGAAATGACGAGCCTTTCGATTTGAGGTTTCATATGCAATAATTGATGGACGTATTTCGTCACCATTGTCCTATCTCGAAAGACTTTGACCATCCTGACCAATCTGAGGGCGGTAACAGACCTGAATATTTGCATTAATATGATTTCAATTACTTGGTCATTCTCAGAACTCGATACAGCCGAGAGAGCCTGGTGAACCTGATAAGATGCTGATAGTTGTGGGAGCCACCGATAATTTCATCTATTGGGATGACTGCAATTAGGTCACAGATAAACCACCCGAAAATATAACGTCTCGCTATTTTCTAGTTTGAGGTCGAATGTAAATCTTGATTCAAAGAGGAGTTTACCCATTTTGAAACAACTAGCGTCATGTTCGAATCAAAATACGCCGTCATGAAATTCACAATAATATCTATTGCAAAAACACCATTCACTATCCAGTCCGTTATTTTCCATGCAACTCCCTCGTCATCGATGTAGGCTATTCGCAACGGCAACGTTATCGCAGTATATAGCAACAAGCTAAAAACCCGTTAGACTCGCAATAAGCGATAATTATCTACAGTATGATCACGTAGTCCCACGCTCTCTTACCGCGGTCGTCTGGGAAAATTATCCACCTTATCCCTCTATACTGCGGGTCATCACGTAGTCGCCAATTGGGTAGTTCCTTCATTCGTTCTTTCCCTTGCCCTTTTTTCTAATTTCACCACATTTGTCAGCATAAAAACCTCACAAACGTCATACTTGGTGAACCAATGGCGAATATTCATCTTCGCTTATGTTCGCGAAGTCAACGTCTTCATAATAGCCAACATTGTCCTCCTGATCCTCTTCATAGTTTTCTGGCTCCCTTCTTTGAATCGGACTTATTTTCTCTTTGCCATCCTTCTCCTCAGCTACCTTAGTCGACGAGTGAATTTGATTTGGACTTTTTAACTGGATCTGCACAGGACTGCCCTTTTTCGAGCCTTTGCTCAACTGATCAGGGGACCGTGTGACTTCTGAACTACCCTGCGTGCCCTGAGGGCTTTTAACGCTCTGAGGGTTACTCAATAGCTCGGCCGGATGCTCAAGATTTTCGATTTCATAGTCAGACGACGAAGATGAAGAGTCTTCTGAATTTTTCGAAATTCCGATTGCACTGGCACCTCTTTTTCGAGTTGTGGGATTGGTTTGCCGTATTATATCCTCAATGTCAAATTTTTCTTCATAATCCTTTGGATTGAAGCGCGGGACCTTAAGAGTCGTTGATTTTCTGAGCGGGTTATTAACTTTTTTTCGATTAAAATTTTCAGCCGTTTTTGGAAATATTTTGGATTTGATCAAGTTATTCTTCTTTCCAATGCTGGGAGGGGTCACTTCTGGAGGAGACTTTCCAAGATTGCCGCTTAACTGGTTATTTGGTTTATCAATGACGATTGGAGTGACCTTCGTAGTCCGTGCCCGTGTCTTTGCACGATTCGGCCAAACTGCATGCAGGAAATTCTGACTATTTTGCGGACTTGTGACTGTTGAAGTCTGAAAAGTAGTGTTCTGCTCATTTATTGAGTCGAATTTCGGCGTGTTATACACGGCTAAAGGTCGAACGCTTCCTGGATCTTGGTCAATGTCTAATTCAACTTCAGATTTTCCTATTGGTAGGATAATTATTGAGCGAAATCCTCATATAGCAAAGCTATTCGCTTTGTATGACAATACCTTGATCAACAAAGAAATTTTTAATCGTATTCATGCTCTAGCGGTTTCTCAATGCGATGTACAACAGTAGGATAGTATATCTTGGTTTTATTATCAGTAAGTTTAAAACAAATATTTTTTATTTCATTCCCACAAAAAAATTTTTTTGGGACAAGCTGCTACGTGACATCATTCTTGTAAAATGTGATCCAACATACACCTGGCTGAACAGTAAAATGCTGGATTATTTTTTTCTAGGCAAGGGATCCATGAAGAACGGGCGTGTTGCTGATGATTGCTGGGTTAAATACAATGAATGATACTGTGATTGCGATGGGATACGTGGAAGGTTAGCATGGAAATTTACAAGTAAGTACATATTCGTGAAATAAATAACTCGAGGAAGTAATACCATGAGCGGTATGCTTAAATACAACAAAAAATTTTCGGAAGAAAGTCTGAAAGTGGTATTATTAGTAGCTAATGAGCTTTTCCCATTATTGGTCTTCTTTATTTCTTCATGTGTCTGCTTTGGGTTGGGTAGTCTCTTCTATCATGTCTACCGTGATCGTGCTTTGAGGAATAATCCTGATGTCGATGGCTCTCTGATTCTCGGTGACTATCAGAGTGTCTTGAATGATACTCATTTCTATGCCTCGGTGAGCTGTGTTCCCTTTCAAGATGATGATGCGAATGATGACGGTTTGATTTGTGCGCATCTTCTTCATCGTAGTGTCGATGTCCTGTTGTGTGCTGCTTTGATCGGTCTCGTCCGCTGTCATGACTAGGATGAGACTTTTTGTCTTCATTTGAATGACCGTGAGGAGAATGCTTCCTATCTTCATGAGCATGGTCAGAGTGTTTCTAAGTGTGCATTATTAGGTAAGAAAGTGGCATAAAGTAATTTACTCTTTTCGTTTCTTCTAACTTCCGAGCCTCGACCTCAGTAATTTCGGTTAGAGGAATTTCTCCTTCTTCGTAATCAGCGTTTTCATTTCCCTTTTCCTTTTCAGGCTTGATTTGCTGTTTGTTTTCCTCTGGAACGGAAGTTGACTCTGGCTTCATTTCCTGGTTATCTTGATGAGTCTTTGTGTCCTCCACAGGGTTTTCTATTTCAATTTTTGATGGCTCCTCTTTACGTTCTGGGTCTGCACTAACATTATCGTTCTTTGGGACAGATTTCGCTTCTTTTTGTTCTGGTTTCTTTTCTTCTTCAACCATCATTTTAGCTTCTGGCTCAGTCACTATCGGGTCCTCATTGGCCAATTGCTGCTTAGAGTTGTGGCTCTCTAACTCTTTTGATTCATTTGCTTGCTCTTGAGGCTCGATCTTTGGTTCTTCTTTTGATTTTCCCTCGTCAATTGATTTAATCGTCTCCGCATTGGTGTTTTGGGGTATGTCCTCAATTTTTTGGCCCGCAACTTTCTCTTTTTTCATATCTTCGGACTCCTCAGTAATCGGTTCGATTTCCGCCTTAATCTCGTTCTCAACCTTTGCAATCGGCTATTGAAGAGTATTAATGTTAAATTGCGTTGTGATTATTCACCTTTGGTGTTTCTTCTTCACTCATTTTTACAGTTTCAACTTTCTCATTTCGTTTTTCGAGATCCTGCTGAGGCGATTTCTCTTGCTTCTCCTCTTGCATCTGGTTATCGGGTTCATCCTTGGCTTTCTCATCGGTTGGTAATGATTCTAATGGTTTATTTGCGTCAGACTCCTTTTGAATATCCATAGCATTTGAAGAATTTTGGTTTCCATCATCTTGACGTTGCGATTCCAGCTGCATGCTATTATCTGGTTCTTGCTCTTTGAAATGGGATATGTTATTAAGACTTTAGTAGAAGTTATTATTTTACTTTCTTTTCTAACATTTCCTGCAGAGTGCTCAGCTTCAATTGCGAGATTGCTCTGCTCTTTTAATTTTCTGGCATGATACGTCGGATCGATCCTCTTTTCAAAATTGGGACTATCATTATCCAACTGCAAGAGTCATAAAAGATATTTAGAAACGCTCTTCTCATTGGGATGTTACCGATTTGATGTAAATTAAATAGGCCAATGCGACATGTGTGCTAGCCCTCCCGAATGGTGTTTTGAACTAAGAGTATTCACAAGTTTTCTCATGAAGTCACAATACAAGTTACCTTAGTTCCTTGAAGATGTTCTGAACTCACTGGCAATCTGCTTGCTGGCTTTTCGACCTCCATTTGCATTCTATTCTGACTTGAAATATTGCTCTGCCTCTGAGCATCCTGAGAAGCGATGTTCTGCTGTCTTGCTGGCATCTGCTGAGCTAGAGGTTTATTCAACAGCAGCATTTCTAACAGCTGTCGCACTGTATTAGCGTCCTGCCCCATGCCTAGACATTACTCGATTATTAATGCCATTCATTTGATTTAATTACCCAAAGTGTTTGCAGCCTCTCGGCTCCAATTCAAACCCTGCATCAAATCTTGAGATAAACACATTAAGTCTCATCTTTAAGACATATCAAGATCTTACCAGGCTGCATGTTCAATAATTGTTGAAGCTGGGCGCTGGATTTCACGGCGTCTTCATTTGCAGCAAGATCTTTATATTTTTTTTCATCAGCATATTTATTGATCAACTGTTTTACTGTTCGCTGGGTATTTATTCGCTCTATTGCCTCCATTTGCCGGTAGCGATTCCCGTAATTCCCTTTCATCTTTTTTCATTATATTCAAGAAGTCACGGCTGGCTGATTTTTCATCTTTAAACCGATACAACGAATTTTTCTCATATTTCAGTGGCTCTCCAGCTCCTTCATTTTCTTTATCGTACATTATCAGAAAAATTTGCAGTAAACCTCAATCATACCATCATTTCTAGTTTGCATAGCAGTAATTTCCGCTTTCCTTCTCTGCGGCAAGTTTTCAGCAAGTTCTTTCTCATTTCTCTCCATAACTGCACTCTTTTTCGTTGGTTTAGCTTTTTTCTTATTTACTTTACAAAGCACGTTCGTGTCACCAAGAATCAACATGACAAGCCTTACATTTCGCAAGTTCTTCCAGAAATCCAACGAATCCATCGACAACTTCCTTAAACTCTTGAGGATCTACCGCGTTTTTGCCGCGAGTGCTCTTAAATGTCAAAAGAAAAGGGACGGTTAACCTGAATGTCTATTGTAATAATGCGATTACTCTCGTTGATATTTCTTTCTGCGCTTTTTTATTAACATTCCGAGGATTCTTGAGAACCGGCTTCGGTCCTCCGGTTAAGTTATCAAATTGTTGGTGAGCTCGTTTAGAAGCGATCTATTATCCCACAAACGAAGGGATAGGAATGTATTTAGCCACTAACTTGAAAGGTAGTTACATCTGAAGTGTGGCCCTCGTTCATCGAAGAAGCATGAGAGCGTTCCTCCCTAAGATCACGGTACTCAGGGTTCTCGATAGAAGAATAGTCAAAAGGAGCCTGATCTTTGCGAATTCTCCCTCGGGTGTTTATCATTTTTTTCGAAGTTCTAAGTACTGCACCTTTATTCTTGATTCCTCTAGAAAATACAAGAAATAATTTTGAAAATGCCTTGTAAAATAGCATTCCCTCATAAAAACAATAAACCCACTCCAAACTCAGTCATCACTATCTTCCTCGATTAATTTCGCCTCAACTCCCCTAGTAAGCCTAATAATAGCCTATATCTTAGTTTAATCGTCAAAAAAGCCGCTAAATTGCATTGGACCCAGTGAAATGACTTATAACTCTCCCGCCAAGACGTGGAGATGGGCTGTTGGTTGAGATTGGAGGGAATACTGACGAAATCCGTCATATCAGAAGGTATCGCCGTTTTAGCGGGTTAGAAAAACGGGAAGCCCACGTTTAATTGATGCGATAAATTACACGTAGAATCTGCGAATTGAATCACTCCTTTAATATTATTTCGGGTTTAAATAGCCGTATATCCGATCTGATCTTATCATACAAATAATTTTTATCCACCGACTAGCCGTCTTCCAAGAAAGTCATGGCGACCGATTTCAACGATTTCGTGCAGAAAATGCCAAGAGTCACCAAGTATTACATGATCTCAGTGCTCCTCTTGGCAGTGGCAGCCTCGCTTCGAATTATCAGTCCAAAATGGTTTGTTTTAACCTTTGAAGATACAGTGCTTAAGCTACAAGTAAGGGATTTTTTGTGAAAAATGACTGATCTCTTAATTAGATCTGGAGAATTTTCACCTCATACGCTTTCGCAGGAGTCTTTGGATTCAAATTCCTCATTAGACTCTTCTTCATGTAATCTACCTCGATCGTTTCCTGATCTGACTTGTATTCTCTGCGCAGTTATTTCGGATTCTCGAAGCTCGAGAGACTGTATACGCAAAATAGAATGGCAGACTTCTTCTGGCTGCTGTTCACAGTCGCAGGGCTCAATTTGGGTCTCAGCGTAATCTTCCAAGAGCATCTCGTTATGAGCAGACAGTTTGCTTTCTCACTGCTATACATCTGGTGCAAGAAAGAGCCATTCGAGAAGGTTAAATTCCTCCTTGGGTTTGTTGTGAAGAGTGCCTATCTGCCTTGGGCCATAATAATCTACTCGGTCCTCACTGGTGAATCAGTCTATGCAGAGCTTATTGGCATTGCCGCTGGCCATGCTTTTATCTTCATCAAAGAAGTGCTTCCAAACAATCCAAGCTATAGACTCGACTTGTTTAAAACTCCAAAGTTTGTGTAAAGAATTGAAATTTTTTTCTCTTTGTTAAATCATTTATTGCTTATAGAGAGAAACTTGTGGAGAAATACTATCCTAGAGCCCCAAACAACAATTTTGGAGCCGATAATCAACAGCCAATCAATCAAGGGTTCAGAAATTTCGCTGGAAGAGGAGTCAGATTGGATTAGATTGAAAATAGCTAAGGGTAGTTTTTTATTGTAATTTATGATAGCATTATCTCCTTTTTTGAATTTACTGCAGAAGGAATTACATTTTGATATGTACATTCTTGTATGATGATCGATTGGGATTAATTAAAGAAAAATGAAAAAGAAATATTGAAGCACCGCTTATTGAAGATGATAAAATGAGTTTCTCATAAAATCTTTAGTGCCACCTAATACAGCTCGACTAGCTTAAATCGTCTGAGTTTATGGAAAAATTGAGATATTATCGCTCTTTTTTAACGATTATATACGGAAGCATTCAATTAAAATCAAATTGCAGCAATTCATTCAAAACGATTAGCAATAATCACACTGAAATCATTCAGATTGAAGATCGAGTTCGTTGAACAGGATCTGATAAAACATAAAGTACGAGCCTTGAGATTATTGAGCTATTTAAACACGCAGCAGCAGAGAGAGAGCTATTCAGCTCTTACAAAAAAATACAAAGTTGGCAAAAGCTGTGAAAAGTTTTCTGGAATCCAGAAAACTAAGTGTTTTGAACAATAGGAGTTACGAAATTTACATAAAAACTACAGAAAAAGTTTTCTACACGACAGAAAATTTTTTCCACTACAAACCGCAAATAAATTCAGTATTTTTTTAGAATTGCCGAGATAATTTTACACCGAGATTTGGAGAGAACTTTCCTTTGTGGTATCATCGTTTTTTAAGTATGGACTCTCTTTTCCTTCTTTTTCCAATCTATTCATAGAAAATACTGTTTTATTTGTCCGGGTAAATTTTGGTCCTTATTGAGTCAGTTTCTGAAATGCAAATTAAAACGACTACCAATAAATTTTATCCCAAGATGAAATTTAAATCATTCACCATAACGATACTGCTTGGATTCCTTACTCTGACAAGCCCTTATCAAGCAAATGCTAAAAGTTCCAACCAATTCCTCTCACCACCTAACTAAACCCAAATATTATTGCAGGCAGTGATCAAGTATACGGCAGCGTGAAAATTAACGGAGTAACTTATACAGCCATGTGCGATTGCGGAGGTATCCTAAAAAAAATGTTATTTCATTTCTAACAAGTTGTTTTGTTATTTAGATGAAAATATGGCTGAGCTCGACAAATTCGGACCCGTCTGTGATCCTTCCGAATTGACAATCCATCAAGATATCGCAGGGGCTGGTTTGACCGCGGATGAAGTCCGTAGCCTCATCGGCATGCCAGCTCTGCTTTCTTTTGTGGATGCAGCAAAGACTTCTTTTTATTGTTTAGACGGAAGACATAACAACGCTGTGTTAGGTATTTCTCACCTTCAAAAACGTAATCATTTGAAAATACATACGATAGGGACTATGGCAGGTGACGCTGGGGAATTTATTTTAGCACTTCATGTCTACCAGACCTTTCGTGGAACTTCGTTCACACAGGACGCAATTGTAATTTATACGCTCTTTAGATGCAAGAGAATAATGTGTTTTTTCAAGACGGGTTACTTGCAGAAATATTTGAATTACATGAAGCATGACAGATTCGTCATGTGTACGGATGATGCGGCAGTCAGCCACCTTGAGAAAGAGCTCGGAGTAATAGACATGTTAAGGATAATTAGATATATATTAACAATGGAATAGACAGCTGGTTTGAATCTCAAGAGCCCTCGAGCAACCTTCCAATCTGATATACTAACGGCGATATTGAAGGCAACTAACAATGGAGACACGCATCTCAAGCTCTTGCTGACTTATCCAGAAAAATACGCGATTGATGTCACGATCGTGCAATATTTCCTCAAAGCGTTCTATACGATTCTCTGGGCAGACAATGATTATTCCGACCGATTGAATGTAATTTGAAATAGTTTAACTTTTGCTTACAGAGTTGAATTGATAAAAAGCTTGAGATATTGACCGGCGACCATAACGAAACTGCCTTTATAGAGATAAGATCGACAGAAGCATGCACCAAGGCGCAATTAGCTCCGTTAATCCACACAAAAGCTACCAACACCGCCCAAAGTATGTTCGTTAACCACTTCGATGCCGTGATGACTCGCAGAGCTGATCTTGCGAAATTTTTCACGACACGTATCAACTCGAATCTAGACGGGATGACAACGGTAAGACATTCCTTTCTAGTTCAATTTATTAATTTTTTCCCTGTTTATTTGGTTTTAGGAAACATTTTACCAAAGAATGAATCACTATGGCCTGCTCTTTCTTGACAATACCGGTTCCTATAGTGCAAAAAAGCTGCCATTTTACACTGTTATGATAGTCTAGCTTCTTCAATTTAAAATTCCTCACACATTTTCAATGTAATAATCATTTATTTTTCTTCAGTCTGTTGCATAACTGCCTAATAACGAGCGTAGTTATTTATTTATCTCTCACATTTTCTTGACTATAATGCAATTCCCTATAAGATTGCACCATTTACCTATTTTGCTGAAGAAACAATGAAAGACTTTTTGGTATCAGTAGCTTGATAAGCAGAAAATCGCATAAAAACCCGTTATTACAGAAAAAGAATCAAGATCCAATACCTTACACAATTTATGAAGCCATAAAAACATTCAAAAATAACTACTACGGTGACTGCTGCTGTCTCATAGTGTACTCCCATCTTTCCGTGGCATTCATGTCAATCATGTCCTTCGCACTCACACCAATAGCTTTCTCCAGCTCTTGGATTCGGTTCTCAGAAAATAACATATTCTGCTCTATCTGCGTGTTTTCTCTGTTCAATTGCTCGATATCTCGAAACAGTTGATAGTTTTGATTTCGCTCCTCTTGCAATGTTTCCTTGAGTCTTGAATGGAATTCCCTCATCATCGGTTGCACTCCTTTCAGATTCTCAGCATTTGCAGCGTTTATTCTATCGTTCATTGCTCGAAGCTCGTTTTTATACTCAGCAATCATGTTTTTATACTCTTGAAGGTCTTTCTGCAATTGAATAATCAATTCCTAAACCAAAATTTTATATCGAATTCGCGTTGAAGAAAAGTACGTGTTGAAAATTCCCGTGGTGCGTAAGACTCTCATGTGCGCTTAATTTCGATTTGTATTTCTCGTCGTAATTAGTGTAACCTTTGATTTTTGGATCGTAAACCTCGGGAGCTTCCCATAGATTCCCCTGCGAGAGAGCTGAGGCTGTAGTGGCAGCTAATATTGACTGGGCTGTGGTTTTTGCGATTTCGTTTCCGGTGAGTAACTTCAGGCTTTTCTGATTGGTGATTGTGATATCTTTAGTGAGGTAAGGCCCGTCCTACCAAAAGGATTAGTTGATTCGTTGGTTGGATAGATAGATACATTTTGTCCGAGATTGAGTTGGTATTTGGCTCCTTGTTTGGTGGGGCGGTTGGTTCCAAGGCTGTCGTTCATGGTTAGGAGGAATATTATCTTTTGTAAATTGTGTAAGTTTCTTATTTTATTGTACTTAATTGCGAAAGGAGGCGGATCGAAAAATAACCAGTAGATCCAAAATCGTTGGGAAACTATCCGAAACGGATTAGAACCTATCCCTATACATGATATAAACCATCCAAACTAATGTCCACCTTGTGTTGAGTTCATTAACAAGCTACCTATATTTCTCTGGAAATCATTGTATAACGACATGCCCTCGATAATAACGATAGTTTTGATTACTGAAAATGGTGTTTTAGTTTTCGAGTTGTTATTTCTGAGTGGTTAGCTTCCTATGATTGAAGGACATGGAAAGTTGTCAAAGCGAAGCTTTTTGCAAAATAAATAATAATACTAGGTTGGAATTTTCCTTTGTCTTCTATTAATTCGCTCAAGGCAAGCATTTTCAATTGGTTTCTCGTACACCTCTAGTTGATCTCAAATCTGCTTTGATAATTATTATCCAATGAAAACGTGAACTACACTAATTATTCACTGTACAAACAGACACCTCTCTCCCTCTTTCTTTCAAGGAAACTAATAACTACATCTCTGCTCTCTCTTCACAATTCACCCTTCCAACGCTGTTAAAAGATTCAATCACGGAGCCTAAAGAAACAGAAATCGTTCGAAACTGCGCTAAATTGAAATTGTTTCATCAGTTTGTATCAATAAAGGACTTCGAGTGAAAGCTTTTTTTTAGATTCATGTTTGCAACTCAAGCAAATTCAGATATCATGAAAGATAAAAAGCTGAATTTTTATGCATTCTACCATTTCTTTTATTCCCCTCTAATATTTCCAGTAATTTTCTGAACAACTGCACTGAGATCAGGAACGCTTCTTCCAACTTCTTCCAGGTCTTGAACCAATTTTCCGAGATCAACTTCCTCTGGGGTCTGATTAAGTCTGCTGCTCACGCGTCTCTCATTAAAGAAAAGCCATTGGACCCAGGTTGAGGTCAGGTAGTCCCAGGCTTTTCTGAATTGTTTCGAAAATTCAGCTGAAAACTCACCACCTGATACCAAATCCTTGTAATATTGTTGATTTTCAGTAAGGTATTCACATTTTGGCTGCTTTTCATCAGGAAGCTCGTATTTATCTAAATCCCATGCAGAATACACAACATCTGTGTATTGAGACTGAGATGATTTGGCTGCGAGGGCGTCGAGGATGGCAGTCCAAAGAGCCTTATCAGAGTAGTTTTTGCCGTGCACAAGAGCGGCAGTCAAATCAGCGAGATTTGAGTAACTAGCATATTTCAGCTTGTTTTTGAGCTCAGGGAGCAGCTTAGCATAGATCCCCTTGTCGGATTTTCCGGTCTTCTCGAAGACATAAACTGCGCCGATCAAGCCCTGGACTGGGATATTGGTGGCATCGACTGTGAGCAATTTTTTCAATTGAGCAACATATTCATCGAGGACTGAGGCAGTCTGCTCGATATCAGCTCCGAGTTGCTTTTTAAAACTGAGGATGTGTTGCTCTTTGGACTGAATGGATTTTGCAAGGGCGACATCTGTTTCGGTCTTTCTCAGGAGATGGGTTGCTATAAGAGTAACTTCGAAAGGATCAACAGGCAGAGCCTTTGTGGTCAGGTTGTTCAGGTAGTATGGAGTGGGATCGGTGATCTGGTTCCTGAAGCGAACGAGGAAATTGTTCTTTGGGTTCGCGAGGGAAGCCGCAGAGATAAGCTTGTCGTATTTTCTAAACATATTTAATCGTGCGATTTGTTAACTCGTTCAATTTTTCCTGAGAATGTCAAGGAAAAAATAGTTTTAACCTGTCAAATCCATGAGAAATAAAACCCAGGTATCATGAAAATCATATGAGACCTGGTGATCTTCATGGAATAAGAGAGAAGATTTATATTTTTGGAGAGTGAGGTTAATGTCAAGCTTTTTTATTTCTTTGACAATTACTTGAGCAGAGTAAAACAGTTAATTTGGATTCGTCAGGCGATAGATCTCTAGCTAACTCAAAGTGTGGTTTTATTATGGTATTTTGGGGCTCGATTAATTCATTTAGAGGTAGGGTGATTAAATGCATTGACTTCTTAGTTGAGAGAAATTTATAATAGGGCAATTTAATTAAGCAGTTGGAATCATAGAGGCTGGGTGTCCTTGCCGCGTTTCCAAGTAAAGTTTTAAAGGCGTCAGCTCAGGCACCTATTAGATGCAATAGATTGATTATAGGAAGCTATGCAAGAGGTTAGAACGAGTAAATTGTTTGTTTTTCAGTACAATTCGAGGCAAATCAGACCTAAACTCGCCTTTTATTAAGCTATTACTTCATAAACGTGGAACTAACCCAACCAGTGCAGTCTTCAATGGAGCGATATCCAACGAATTTAAATCATAGTTCACATAATGTGCATATTATCTCCAATATTGTAATATCTAATTCCATTGCCTGTCTACATTGTCATTTCTCTGCTCAAAATGCGAACGATTCTTCACTAATAGAATAGCATATAGAAGATATCTCAAATGTAGCAATTAGGAGAAAATTAGTTCAATTGCACTTAGTTAGCAGCTATGATTCACTATTGATTCGCTTTTCTCAAAGATTCTTTCATAATAGCTTCATTATAGCGAATTTCAATTATCAGTCGTGTTCTCATTTTGCTCAATATTCCATTTACTTAGGCTCTTAGAGGGTCAAGGTGATGCATGGATACAAGCTGAAAGTGAATGGAGCGTTGAAAGTTTCACGTTGTAAGATTTGAGAAGCCATGAGGGTCTATGCCCAGGTGCATGCGTGTAAAAAAATTTAATTTCGAAATTAATTATTCTATTTAGGAAAACCTCCTTAAGGAACGGGTCTCGAGTACAACGCCTTAGGCGTTGCTCAAATAGGTTCCATTAGTGTAGCTGACTGAGAGGACCTTCAGCCAGAGCAATTTTGCTGATTTAGTGGAATTACTGACCGTGCAGATTCTTCAGCCTCCAGACCAGAATTCCAAGAAGGTTGGGAATGGTTGGCTGGAAATTTTTTATTATCAAATTTTCAAATATGACTCAATTCTTTTATACAGCATTTTTTAATTCAAACCTTTTGCAAAGGAAAAAAAGGAGTTAGAAATGAATTTTGAAAAAGGTGAAGTTGTTTGGGCAAAAATTCAAGGATTTCCATGGTGGCCTGGAGTTGTAAGTGGATGTTCTATTTAATGGGTTAAAAATGGATGATAGGTTGCTAAGGTGATTGAGCAGAAAGGAAATTCTGGAACTTTACCCGAAATCATAGTCAACTTCATTGGCGATAACTCTCAGTAATACAGAAATATTGTGATGATTTATTTTACTATAAGTAAGTGCAAAGCTAACTGCTGATAAAATCGGAAAATTCAAGGAAAATTTTGAAAATTTCTCCAAAGCACGCAATAAACAGCTGTTGCATTCAATTAAATTGGCAGAGAAAATATATGATGGCAAGACGACGTATGAAGGTACAAATTTTGTGGTAAATGCAATGCTAATATCCAATTTTTATGGCATATAGCTGAGAGCGAGCGTTTAGATGGTAAAAAAAGAGAGACCACAGTAATGCCAATCGTTGCGGAAATGTTATTCTGATCTTTTTGTGCAATTTTTAGAGCAGTCGAAGAAAAAATTTGAAATATTCTCCGAAGCGAACTGATGATGAAGACGATCAATGGAGTAAAACGAGCTTCTTTTGAGGTATCTGAATGATTTGTTGGCAGATTCGAGCACTGAGACGAGCTCTAATGTTCCTGAAAGCGACCATGATTCTGAGTCTGGCGCATCGAAATCAAAGAAGAAACGAAGGCTAAAGCATGGTCCTCATGTAATGCGCATCCCCGAGCAGACGAGTTTCCGTCGCCGGACGATGAATTCGCAAGATACTCCATATAGTTACAATCAATTCGAAGAAGATTTAAAACCACGGCGAAACCTCAAGCGACACTCTATGCTGCGTCTTGACTCGCCTTCGCCGTCAAACAGTGATAAACAAGCGAATAAATACCAAGATTATTCTAATGCGGTCAGCGAGACCCAGAGCCAGAAGAACGTGAGCCTCATGCCAATCGAACATATTACGACCACTCTGAGTGAGAGCAGGCCTCTGAGCAACAATATTTCGACGATAATCGTAACAAACGGTGACGCGGATCAGTTGATGATGGAAGAGGAGGAAATGAACCCCTCAGCTGTTTTTGCGCGGAAGTCTTCAGAACTAAAGAAGAAGATTACGCACTTAGAAACACTACTGGCTGCTTATTTGTCTGGGTCAAGCGTAGCATCAATGTCTATCTCGACGTTGATTCACGAGTGTTTGAATTATCTCAGCGTGGAGGCGCTCTCGTCGGAAGAACTTCTCTGTTATCTGCAGAACGATATGGGGAAATTGCTGTTCGCGCTCTCGAATATCTTGGAAGAGTTTGAACGGCAAGCCTTAGGGAAAAGTATCACCGTCCATACTTCGGTAATCCTAAAGCTCATTTGCTTTGAAGTATTAATCTTTTTGGGGGCCTTAGATCAAGCAAAGGAGAGAAAAGGTGAATAACTTGCTCAGCACCTTGAAAATTCGCATGATTTCTAACGTAATCAAATTATTTCTGTGCAGACTAATTATTTGGGGACATAGTTCTTGGAACAGCAAGACTTTGTGAAATTATACACCGAGGATTTACGACAGAGGTTCCGCGACAAGCGAGAGCAAGAGAAAAAAAGAGAGGAGCTCGAAAAGAAACGAGAGGAGCAAGAAAGGATGATGAGGGAAGAACAGGAAAGGATAATGAGGGAAGA
>ENA-UOTX01000852-UOTX01000852.1-compost-metagenome-genome-assembly--contig:-NODE-852-length-28568-cov-14.267804_pt1 | contig 28568 bp, 16 predicted proteins | sample MGYA00238143_ERZ746982 | MGnify/ENA primary metagenome ERZ746982 (study PRJEB28758, sample SAMN06268862) | compost metagenome | isolation source: single cell | place: USA: California, Emeryville, Joint... | reverse complement strand
CAAAGCTATGTTGCCATATTCTCGATTATTGATATTACCATTGGAATTTATGTCTTCTTTTCTCTCTGCAAAAAGATCAAGCATGTAATGGAAAATTTAATCTCTCAGCCAACACTGATAACGAATTAGGACAGAACCTTTCATGTGGCTAGTACTTGGAGCTTTATTGTTCTCGTGTTTCGGAGCCCTCATAATATTGTGATGGGATCGATTTTGGCCTTTGTTATCTGTAATTTTCACTATTAGTCAATGTTGGAAGCAATAACTATTCTATAGTGCGTCTCCTATGGATTCTAATTGATCCCTTTCTGATGAAGCAGATATTTAGCAGACCAATTGAGCGATTACTTTATGAAACTCCATACAGCCTCCTATTTGCAATCTATGCGACTATCCTTTGGGTTTGGTAAAATCATTTAATTCGAGCGCTGGACGTCTTACCACAAGAATTTTGTAGGTACTTCTTGTACGCTGATTTAAGCAGGCAGAACAAAAAAAGAGGCAAGTTCAAATTTAGATTTTTTAAAAGGGTAAACAGTCTATTACTGCAAAATTCAACATGCCTCTGATGATCTAGCATATACAAATTGCAATTTTGTTTGAAGTTTTTGTACAATTAACAGCGAGTGTCATGAAGGGAATAAGACTTGCTGGAGGGAGTTATAGACAAGACCAGGCTGCAAATGTTTTTGTTACGATTGCCTATGCCGTTGGTTTCGTAGTTCTCGTCATATTTGTTTTAGGTATTGCAAACTCCTAAAAAATTTTATGCAATAACATCGCAGAATTCTTATTCTATGGAATGCTTCTCCATCTCTGCATGAAAGATGACGAAAAAACTCTCCAAGCGAAGATTAAAGAGTAAATTTCCATTACATACCTTTGATTCTCACAGTATACATGTCAAACAGAATCAGCGGACTTGAGAGATCTAAAGAGAAATCGCCGCTACCATCGGTAAAGAGGATAGACCGATCCTTCTCTCATCGCAAAACCATCAAAGGCGGAAGCAAAATACCTACTCTGCTCAAGCGTGGATCACTCGGCCCTAAAGTTGGTTCTAAGAAATCTATAAACATTTCCGGTGATATGGAAGGCTCAACAAGAAAATTTCAGGGCTCAATCGGATCAATCTATGAAATGGAGCCCCAAAGACCAGACCTGCTTGAAGAACATTTTGGGCTTGAATTTAAAAGAAGGATTGAAGAGACTTCGAATATATTGATGACTCCGCCGCTAAAATTGTTAGTCTTGCCAGAATGCAGTTATGATTCCTCTGAAGCTTCAAGCAACAAAAATAAATCCATTCAAATCACGGACAGCGAGGAGCTTAATTGGCACTACACAGATCCAGAAGAAGCAATGAAAAAGAATCTTAAGCACCTTAAAACACGAGAAGAATTTGAAATATCTCATAAGATTGTTCGACAGAAAACAATTATCATGGAAAAACAGCTCGAAGAACATATGGAAATTCGAAAAGCAGAATCATGTACATATAATTATATATAATACCTTCCTTGATCATAATTTCTGTAGCTGGAAACAACGAACTTCTTAAAGATCTCACCTATCTCGAAAATTGGAAAGATATGACAAAAGAAGACCAAAAAGTTATTAGAAAGGTAAGAATGACTCATTATTTTTGGTTGCTAATTTGTATTCCCATAGATCTCGTATCTCACTGCAATGGCAATCCTTTTCGAAGTAATGTTTGTAGCATTGACTGTCACAGTGGTCTCCACTAACATCGTACAAAGCTCTGCTGTAAGGAAAAATGTCTCTTTTCTTTCTCGACTTATTGATGTTAGGGTGCCATGTTACTCATTTACTTCACGGCAACATTAGAAACGCTGAGTATCGTAGCAGTGATTTGTTTGTTTACAAATATCAAAGTTCAGGACAGAGAGAATCTTCGCTTGATCTCAAGGGTAATGAAATTTATTAATGCTAAATTCGAGCATGACTCATTTGGTTGTAATGGAGCAGATTGGGAATCAGCAGAGCTCTCTCAATAAATTTTATTCGTTCGAGATGCCTGAATATATGAAAAGAAACGATAAAAGCAAGGCTCGACTAGAAGTTAGGTTGAATAACCCAGCGCTTGCCCCAGAGGAGGTCGAAAAGGAATTTTTCAGTGAGAAAAAGCTTCAGGCGACTCCTGTGAAACGAAGAGTTGGGAGACTACCATCTCCAAATCTGGAACAAAGATCACCAGGTAAACTTTTTGGAACATTAATGGTGGTTAACATAATAATAAAGTATCAGATGTTTCAGAAAAATCGTTAGAATCAAGACACAACTGATGTTTCAGAAAATTTAAAGGGAACTAATATATATTTGATTTCTTATTAGTCACCATTCATTTTTAAACATCCATGCAATTGAGTGGGATAACCAATTTTTCAGCTTAGATCTTAGAATAATCTTCGATTAGTCTTGCCAATATTGGTAAATCAACATACAATTGGTTTGTAATTTATAATTGTTTTACCAAATCGTTTCAACAATTTTTTGTTTTTGCACAATGCTTGAGCACTTCGGCAAACTATATTGCAAATCTTTAAATTTTAACTACAACAATTTACATATAATCAAATAATCTATCAGCTTATCTTCCGATATCGAGTTGGAGAACATAAACAACCACAACAACAATTTTGCGCTCTTCGCAGCTTCAATCGTGACAATTTTTGAAATTTTACAGAATTAGAAACATTAGAACGAATTTTCCATTTGGACTTCTTGCTCTTGGTAGCTGGGTTTATTCTGCTGGCTAATTAAACGATCAAGCATTTCTTTGTGTTTCTTCTTGTTTTGAGTTTCCGTTAGAGGGATTCTTACTCCAGTCAGAGCACCCGTCGCATTTTTTTTCCACTCTGTTTCAGTATTCGCCTTGCGGTCGTGAAGCCTGGGCAGCACAGGATACTTAGGTTGATCCTCTTCATCATTTATTCTGCTGTAAAAAGTTTCTTCAAAACTAAAAGCAGCCACTTTTCCTATGTAAGCAAATTGTGAGATCGGATAATAATAACATCGAAAAATACTCCTCGAAATTTGCATCTGACTTCTATTTGTTGTGGTGTCAGCGTGAGATCCTCGAAACAGTTTATCAATTTTTACATCGTCCGTGTAATTGCCACCCGGAGTCGTTTCATTCATTCCATACCCAAAAGATTCCGTCTCCAAATCAGGCATTCTGCTTACGATTCTCGAATATTCTTTCTCGGCAAATGTTGCTCCAGTTTGATCGAGTTCTGAAGGCAAATTCTTTGGGGAAGCCTTCAGCTCTTTTTGACCTTCTGGGAAAACTCTACCTTCTCGAATCATTTTCTTTAATTTCTCTTTCCCTTCTTTCGGATTGGAGATCATTCGGTACATCTGGTAGGGTGTGAGCTTTTTATTTAGCTGTATCGGCATTTTCTCCCTTTTCGAAGGGGCTGGAAGAATCGGAGGGTCGAAAAGCAAATGAGGTTCATTTTTCATTCCTTGATTGAGATCAGTGATTTGCTCGATCTTATTTAAGCCCATGACATAGTGATAATTCAAATGCAAGTTCAGTTCTGCAATATGAGGAAAGAACAGTCAAGTTAATACTATTAAAACGAAATTCTTTACCGTCATGCAGGACTTTGACTCTCTGGTAGACTTCATAAAACTCTTCTTCGATTGCCTCTACAATTGTTTTGATATTCTTTTCGATATTCTCTTGATTGACCTGAGCCAGGATATTTATCTCAGGAATTATGTTTGAGTTGTCTCGAGATTTGTTGTCTATGTTATCGACTGCACGACTACTTCCAAAAGTTGGAGACTCTGTGGTTAAGCGATTTCTTCCAAAACTTTCATGCCTCCTGATGGAATTGTTGGTGTGGGGTCTTTTCGCACTAGAGGACCGAGGAGAATTTGTTTCCGTCTGAGCTACATGTTCTTTGGGAGTTTCCTTTGAATATCTCCCGGAAGTATCCGCTGCTGGTTCTGGCTGATACCTCTTTGCCGCCCGTGCCACAGGATGCGTGGACTGAGAACGTTTATCAGAGGTCGTGGCTGGCCGTTTATGATAATTTGACGAGGTTTGATTTTTCTTCGCGGGCTTGCTAGCTTTTTTCGCAGATTCGTGCTTCTATTTGTTGAACACAAGGCATAAGCACATTTATTATGATTATGATAAAAGCTGATACTCTGCCCTCAGCTTTTTGGGTTTTTTCGTTTTGCACATCGTCAGACTCTTTAGGAACGTCCTCTGCTCCTTCCTGGTGGAATGAATTAATTTAATAAATAGCATAGCAAGTTTACTTCTTCAATCACATTGTTAGAAAGTGGAGTGGTCTCTTCAGTTGCTTTATTTTCTTCTAGGTCAGCTGAGCTTTGATTTTTTGAAGTGTCAGTGAGTTTTGAAATTTGATCCTCAGTATGAAGTTTAGTTTGTCGTCTAAGTGGAGTCATTGTGGAATGTCGTCGCCCTTGTTCTGAATGTTTTTTGCTTGAGGTGGTTACGGACGTTCTCCTTGGTATCTAAAGAAATACGACAAATTCACATCTTCTGGTATTGATAAGTTAACTACATCCTCTTCACTGCTTATTTTTTCGATCCTGCTTTCTCCAATTTTCTAAACCTTAAGTTTAGCGGATAAACTTCAAGAAACAAATGTACCGTATCTGAAGCTTTACTTTGACTTTGAGAGTAGTAGCTATTGCCTCTGAAGTTAGGATACAGTGAATTAAATGAAAAAAAAAATTTTTTAATGATACCCAGACCTCATGGAAGTTCTGATTAAGATATCCAGCTGGTGTTCAATTTCGTCGACTTTTGAAGAAAGTCTTTTTTGGGAATAGCTGCTTTCAGCTCGCAGCGACGCTAATTCTGCGTTTAATTTCGACAATTCAGTTGTTTTTTCCTCTAAATGGCGAATTTGAGACATAGCTGTGCTAAATTTCAGAGCGTGCTCGTCAGCAAGGGTTTTTTCGGTCGCTCCTACCCTGGTTTCCACCATGTCTCCCACACCTTTCAGCGCTTTATCTACCTTCTGCATGACCTTGTAGTCGAGTTCGTTACCCAAATTATTTCTTAAATCATCTTCTAGCATCTTCTTAATCTTTTTGGGCATTTCCATGATCTCGAAAACTCTTAAAATGATCTTTTTAAAGTACTCCTCACGATTCTCAGTTATCTCCTTGAAAAACTCGTTTCTCGATTCATTTCCCTCATATATATCTTTCAAAACCCCTCTCAAATCTTTGTATTTTTTGTCTGCACCTGTTAGGCCAACGATTTGAAGACCATCCTCAATTGCACGTGCCGTATAATCCTTTAAAGTATACTGTGTAGCAGTTATTTGCTCCAAGAAACTTCCTCTGAGTTCAGTCATCATTTCCATAACTAATTGATGTTTTGCCAAAGCTTTCATTGGGTCTTTCCCTTCAACCACCTCTGAAAGGTGACTTGTTTCCCCTTCAAGTTGATTTATTCTCTCAGCATGAGCAGCCATTTGCAAGGCAGTTTGTTTCAATTGCTCATCTGTATAGCTTTTCGTCTCAGCCATGAGTTTAATTTGCTGTTTTTCCAGTATCTCAACACGCCTCTCGACATTTATAGCTAATTTATGTACTTTTTCTAAGGTGCTCTTAATCGAAGCTAGAGCTGCACTATCTGCATCGTTTTTGGTTTGCATTTCTGAGAGCAAAACTGTGAACGCTTTCGAGATGCATGTTGGTATATTTGTCCAGGTCTCAGGCTTGATTGAATTAATACCATCTTCGCTGTCTGAGTCTCTATCACTGCTCTTATCAGAATCATTGCTCATTTTGATTTTGCTTGAAAAATTTAATCACCGTAAGGAACAGACTCAATAAAATCAGTTAAAAATGCTGGGAAAATCAGTTGCAAATCTAGATTCTGGTGGTCTCTGGGGTTGTAATATAGTATAGAGAAGCATGCTAGGTTAGTAACAGCAGTTAGAAGTTGCTTTCGCCATACCATTGACAAAACACATCATCCCAAGAGCATTAGCATGTGGAAAATATATATAATAATATTCACAACAACGACATCAGCCACTCAATTTATTTCAAATCAATGTTTATTTACCTATGAATTTAATTCTGCTCTTCAATGAAGATGTTCTCCTTGCCAGTAACAATTCCAATTCTGTGAATAGTGCTCGGCTAATCATTTAATCAAAAGCTATCTCAAAAATTCACCTAGTTACGTCAAATCCAAAATCAGAAAATGTTGTTGGAAATGCAACGAGCCCTTACAATATAGGTTATATCGTCTGGAATCTCAAGAATTAATCCAGAATTCTACATCTGGAGTCAATTCCCACAAAATAATAATAAGTTAGGTCAGAACCAAAATGAAGATTCTTATTCATAACCTGTTAACAGCAGAATACATTGAAATCCTTCACATTTGGTCTAAAACTTTGGCCAATACTATCAGACTTTCTTCGAGAAAGCCAACTTGTTTTGTATCAAAGGTCAAGAACAAGCAAAACTTAAGAAATTGCAATTAGTTTAAGCATCCTTAAGATGTATTAGCGAATAATTTTCACTCGAATGGCCCTGAATATTTTTTCAATATAACTAGTCCTTTGTATTTCAGTCGGATATTTAAATCCAGATCAGGTCTGCAAAAATCTTCTTGATCTTCTGGTTCTATGAAGTTGCATTAGTAAATTAGACCTTATAACCAGTTTTTAGACATATTGGTCCAGAATTTCTATTTCGAGAATCGTCCACATTTGTACCAACCGCTCTTGAGTATAGTAATTCATCAAAATTTGTTCTGATTAAAGGTATTATTTGGTATTGGGAAATGAACGTTTGTTGTAAGTAAATTACTGAGCAAAGAATTATTTTTCTTCAATGATTCGACCGAAAGTGAAACTTATCGTGGAAACCGAGAGAAAGATAAATGATGGTCCAAAAACTGACCTACCGAAACCGTCCTCCAGACAACTGAGATCTAGGGGACAGCAGAGGGATATATTCGCTAATCCACCTTTGACGGAACGAAATCATATCATCGCATCCAGTCTTACAGATTTTTCATCACATAAAAGAGTTGGCTCGCCTGTTGATATGAACCGCATGCCTACAGTCTCGCCAATTGGATCTCGACTTCTACACGGAGCTTCGAGTGGCAAGAAGTTCAATTTTGATTTCAAAGTATCTGCCAGTTCGACGACGGATGCATTCTTTACCGACAACCTGGATCAACTGAAATCCAAATCCAACACCCTTCAGCTTTTCTCACCATTTACAAGGAGTAATACCATTCAACTGGGTTCTCCACTTTTGGAATACGCAATTGGAAAAAATCATAATGCTGTACCTCAAAGCGCGAATCATAATAGAGGTCATTCTATGCGTTTACAAGATCGTATGCCTATTGTCGTTCGCAAGCGAGAAGAAACAAAGTCCATTACCGTAAAACAGCAGACTACAAAAATAATGATTGATAATCTTGTCAATATGTGCACCGACCACCTGAAAAAACTCACAGGTGACCTCTCTCAGCCAACAAATAAAGAGCATGCGATGAGTACATCGATGGAGATCGAGCTGCTTTCCTATCGTGTGATAAAAATTCTCACCGAGGAATTAAACAAAAAGGAAACTGCTCTGGAAGAGGCGTTCGAAAAAATAACAAAATTGGAACAGGAGACGACCAGTTTGAATCAAAGATTAGCAAGATTATCAATATATGAAGAGAACCTTGAGAAAATGAAGGAGCAACTGGATGCGCAGTTCGAGCAGATTCAAAAAAATGAGAATCTGCTGCAAATTGAAAGAACAAAGCTTGAGCAAGAAAAGTCGATGTTATCCACCAAATTTGACTCATTAAGCGCTCATCAAGTTTCAGCAGTTCACCTTATGGCAGAAAGCGAAGCTTATAAAGCAAATGCCGAACAGAAGATAAAAAAATATGAGAAGATAATTGATACACTCCAAACAAAACTGTCGAAATTCGATCTCAAGAACAACTTCTTATCTGCAAGAGTCGAGTTTCTTCTGAAAGAAAATGAAAACTATCTTAATAAGCTCGAGATGTACCGCGATGCAGGGATGATTACTCAAAAGGATTTAGAGCAAGAACGAGAAAAAGCGAATATGTATCGTGAGCGCGCATTCATGCAACGAGAAGATTACTGTGGACTTCTTGAAGAATATATAGATTTTCAAGAAGATGTCGATAGAATGAAAGAGAAAATCACAGAATTGCAGACTTCGCAAAAAGTACTAAAGGATAGCATTTCAACCGAGAAGAAAAAGCCCCAGGACGAAATGCAGAGAGAGTTTCTTCTCATGCAACTTATCACTGACTACTATTTAAAACCCAGTCAAAAAGTCCATGATGAATCACTTCCGACTCGAGCCTATGAGATAGGTACTAACGTATCAATGAATATTAGCGACTTTTTAGTGAAAAAGGCGTCGTTTGAATCGTTATTCGAGGATTTGGAAATTTTCATTCGTAGAGACATCAAACCCGAGTTCGATCTGGAATTTATGGCAACCATTCGTGCTATTTTCGATTCGAAGTATAATGAGTTCCTGTTGAACCCAGATGATTGGAGAACATTCAGTCGGTTCCCAGATTTTGTTCATTCTTGGCTGGGAAAATTCTGTGTTGATAACCACTCGCGACAAATTCGTGTTTTGACTTTTACTGATCCTGAGGTTGAGATTATCAGAAGAACTTTCAAAGAAAATCTAAACAACAAGAAAGTGTATAAATTATGGGATGCTGTTGCTTTCAGAGAGTTCCTCGCTGAAACCCTGGCCCAAGATGAACTTGTTTTTTACCTTCACATGAGATTCCTGCTTTTCCAAGGTCCCCAACTCAAGGCTGCTGGAGGGACTTTCGAGTACATCCATTTCGTTAATTTTTCAAGAGTTGAAGAGCTCTTTAATTTCGTTCTGAAAGACATGTTCGAGGTTGAGAATATCAAAATTATCATAGAAAAACTTAAAGAGAGAGTGAAAATAAAAAACAACAGACTTCTCATCGACGGTGCTTTCTGTTTGAGAATCCTGCTGGAGTCCTATCGAAAGGTGAAGCTAACCAAGTTTGATACCATTCGGCGCCTTGTTGAGTCACAACCTAATATTAGTAGTGTCCCAGAAGTCTATTCAATCAGCTTCAGAAGTTTTAGCGCAGTTCTACAAGCCGTCTGCCCTAATTGCTCTGAACTAGAGGTCACAGAGCTCTATCGACTTGCTTGGAGAATCGGCAAAGAAAGAGTCGAAACGATCTCAATTCTAACAGCGCTGAATGAGAGTGGTTTTCTTATCAAAGATCTGAAGCTCAAAGCATGGATCCGTCTCCCAAACCTCACCCAAGACATGAAATTCGATATGAGTACGCCTGACAGCGCGACTTGTAAATTTATTTGCGATCAGTACGAAGCACTCAGAGAGACTGTGGATTCCGCTAATTACATCGTCGGAAGCCTTGGAGTAGAAAACATCTTGAACCAAATGTTCCAAGTAGAACGATTTATTCAAAACCGATTTCAGTTCAATGAGAGCGCACTCAACGGAAAGGATCTCGTTTCGTTGAGTTTAAGTTTTTACTCAGCGGTACTCCGCGTGAATCACGTCGAAATTTTCCTTAGATCATCGATGAACAAAGGCCATGAGATTAAATACATCGAGAATCAGTTTGCCAGCATGGGGAAGACTCTACGAGAGTTAGGAGAATTCAAAAACGAGGATATTCTTAAGGAACTTGAACGAAGTAACTGGACTCGAAAACTGCAGAGATTCTTGAAAAACAAGCTCTCAAGTTGGTACAAGCTTGTGAGTCATCTTCTACACAATAAAATAAAGAAGCTGACTTTAGGAGAGAGTGTGGAGCCTAATTCCCCTCCTAAGCTGACTACAAATCCATCGAGAAGTCCAAAAGGCAGGAAGAAGACTACCAAAAATTTGAATTTTAAGCCCAAACCAGCACACCCAGAAGGAGCGGCTGGACGCAAATTTTTGAAACAGACGGCTGTGTAAGGGCCTCTGAGCAACTATCAACGGTGAAAGTTTTTACCAATATTTTTTTCCCTGGGAATATGATTTAAATTTTTTTGATATTTGAAAAGAAAATTTAACCGATTAAAGTCTCTATATGTTCCTATAAACTGTGATTTATCATATTAATCAAATATTAATAAAGGGATAACTCAATCAATATTGAATATTTATCTATGAAGCATTGTGAATCAGAACTCTTAATCATTGATTAATGTTCATTTATAGAATGTCAATAGCCTGAGTCTCCCATGAATTCATTCTCAATGTTCATAATGAAAGGGATTCAGAAAAATATTTGACCTATCATTGCCCTAATAGTTTGGTAACAATGTAGCCTTTGCTCATCTTTCTCAAGTATGTATAGTTCCAATCACCTACATTCATGAGAAATTTCAGATGATGTCTAAACTATAGATGATAATTAAATTTATATGCCAGAATTACTGGAGTTACATTAAAATTAGATTCTAATTATAAGGAAAGTAGTCAGCCTGTAAAAAATATGAGATAAAGGAAAAAAAACTTGATTTCTAAAATTCTTACTAGTTTTGCGAACACTACCTGAATGGTTGTCTCGGAGAGATCCTTTGAATATGTTATTTTCCGCAAAACGAAATTGGATGATTTTATATTCAGTAAGAGCAGTGTTTTCGAAGACTCAAATACCTTTCAGAATTTCTGACCTCCATTGAATAGAACCACATCCACAGATTTTGCCACTTTTTCGTTTTCCTTTCTATCTCAAGAGGCTTTTTCACCCAATTACTCTTTATATATAATTTATTGCTAAAAATCTACTCGATGAAGAAGCTAAATAAACACACAAATACATCAGTTACATTTCACTCGCACAAGACGAAGGTCATATACTCGCCTCGGGTGTCTACTGAGGCGTCATCTTGGAGTACATCTCCCATGGCCTCGCTCCTTCGTCTTCAAAGCGTTAAGAACAATCCTACATTCCACACACTGGATTACAGCGGAGCTCTTTCAGTTCGCCAAGAGATTTCGTCAGCCCGCATTCAGTCTCCGACTCCTAAGGAGCCATTAGTCGCAACGCCAACAAATACAACTTCAACCAAACGCATGTTCAAGATCCAGAGGAGCGTTTCCAAAAAAGATCAAAGAACAAGACCTCAATCTCAAATCCACTTCAATGACTATCAATTAGATCCCACCAACTTATACACTGGACAACCCAAGAGAACGACACAGAAAAATCTTCCTCCTGAGAAAAGACAATTAATAGTCGAAGAATATATAACCAATTCACAAAATCCTGCTCCTGTGAAAACAAACCTAGATTTACTTTGGCACCAAACACTTAACGAGCACACTCAACCTGAAGAGCATCATAATCATTCAGACCCGAAACTTCTCAGCTTGGCAGAAAAATTTCGTTCAATTCCAGTTGACCAGTCTCCATTGCTCACCCCTAAGAATGTAAAATCGATGTCCATGAAGTTCAATTCTGGAAGCTTGGCTCCTACTACTCTGACTCACGGTGGTGGGAGTTTCGTTGGCGGATCTGAAGAGGTCAATTTAAATAGACCTCCGCCCTCTCCAAAACTTAGAAGAGGAGAGTTTGACTTTTCGATCAAGAAGGTTGAAGATAATATAACTCCACGAGGACCAGAAAACATACAGGCCTTCCGTAATTTAGAACTCTTGAGCAGCTTCATTAAGGACTTTTTGAAAATTACTCAGCACACCTTCAAAGCAAAGGATGAAATAAACGCTGAGCAAAGAGCCTTGCATCACTTTATTTTGACCTTCGCAAAAGAAATCGAATTTGCAGAAAAGCTTCCCACCAAAGAAGCTAACAAGGAAAGATTGAGAACGTTTCAGAACCTTATTGAAAGCCGTCTTAATGATATCTTTACGAAACAAGAGCTCCTTATCGAGCAAATTCAGAAGATACAGGCTTTTGATCCAAGTCTTGAGTCAGGATCAGAGCGGCAAGAACTCGAGATCCTCACTGTAACTTCCAATTTCGACCTAAACACAGCAAACACACGTTTATCTCAAGCTCACAGTATCCAAAATAACCCAAGCAACATGATGGGCTTAGTTGATAATATTGATACAGTGAAAGATGAAGTACAGAAATTGCAGTCTGAAAGAAGACAATTTTATGAGAAAAAATATAGGAAGTCTGATTTTCAATTTCGACCATCAACAGCTTATAGAACCACTACCAAATTTAGCGACGACCCTCAAGAAAATGATTTCAAAGAGTTGGCAAGCTGTTTAGCAATGCTTCCGAGACTTCAATCGCAGCCTTCTATCCACAGTGCCCATGATCTCACAAAAATGAAAACTACTTCTTCTCAAAACTGGCCTAAAGTTGCTGGAATTGATGATCTTGATGAGCCAGCAAATAAAAAAGCAAGCCAAGAACACGTGAAATTATTTTCAACTCTCTCTGTTGAGGAGAATGAAAAAGTTGAGCAAGATGACCCTGAGGCAGTTGAAGAAAGACAAGCTCACAAAGAAATGCAGATTTTCTTTACTTCTGGATTGGATCAGCTGGAATCACATTTCACGAAATGCATGAGAGATCTTAAAGTTTTTATAAGAGACATTGATGCTGGGAGGAGAAGACGAGATACGCTTCAAAATACCAAAATGACTCATCTCAGAGCAATGGTCTGTATCGACTCTCTCAATGAGATTTGCTTAAAGCTAATCAAAGAGCATGAAAGTAAAAAGAAGCATTTCCTAGAGAACGTCAAGCAGTACCTCCACCTTCTAGAAAAGGTTGTGCAAGCCAACGTTCTCAAGATCAATTCTCTGAGAAATCTTGTTGCAATGTCTACCAAAAAGCTGTACGAAATCCAAAAGATGAGAAAAAAGGTGAACCCTCTTGATTTGAGAGACAAACTTTACCGGAAAAATTTCGAGTTGAAGTTTGGGCAGATGAAGGAAGCACTGAAAAAAGATAGAGAAGCTATCCTGTTTATTGCCAATCAAGTTGCAGAGAAGTTACCAAACCAAAAAGAATCAAAGGACTCTATTTTGATAGAATTTCTCGAAAGCTTACAAGCTCGTTCAATCAAGCTTCTACGAGGAGCTCATTTAGTTGCGAGATTGGGATCAATAGAAGAAGATTACACTGCCAGGATAGACCACGCTCTCGATGCGATTGATAGAATACATGACCATGTAGAACGACTAGTTACAAAACCGCAAAAGAATATTGTGATCAAAGCAGCAACCATTGAAGAGGCCGAGGAACTTCAAAAAGAGATAGATGCGATCGGCTCCAAAATCAAAATAATGCGAAAGGAGCTGTTATATTATAGAGAATACTCATTCTTCACAGGGCTTATAATCAAACCAGTGGATACCCTAGCAACTTTAATACAACGTCTTGCCAATTCGCAAAACCTCCTCAAAAATAGTCTTATGAGGGTAAGAAGTGAAGTTCTTCACAGTTACAACGTGAAAGCAAACAACTTCGTTGCTCTCAAAGTCAAACTTGATAATTTTGTGCAGGATGATCTAAGTTCGAAAAAAGGGTATTTAGACTTTGATTTATACGAAAAGCACAAAACTCAGATAGAAACCTTCGAATCTGAGCTCGAGGCTCTTCAAACCGACATCGAAGAGTATGTTACTGAGAAATATCCACCATCCGTGACAATGCTCCCAAAACCAGAGGACCAGCTTGAAGCTATTAAAGCTCTGTCGCAGCAAGTTGAAACACTTTCTAAAATTATCGGCACTGGTGCGCTCTTTAATTCTGCATGCTTGAGCGCGCTGCTCGACGGCGCGACAACTGCCACTCTTCGCGATCAATTTGAGATTATCAGAGAGAGTGTTATCAAAGAAATCAGAGAGAAAGAACTGATTGGAGGCTCTCCATTATCTAGCCCGCAATGTCAAGAGATGTGCAACAAAATTCTTCAGCTGCTAATCACACTAAGACAGCTAATAAAGCAGGCTTTTGAATGCAATGACAAGTGCAATATGTATCTCTCTGACTTCGCGACTAACTATTACGATAATAAAGAAGATTTTGAACCGCTATTTTATCAACTGTTGTATAATCTGAAGTATGCTTATGATGAGTATCAAGCAGTCCCCATTGATGAAGCAACGCGAGATCATAAAGTTATCGTACAAATTAATAACAGACTAAAAGCGATCAGGCAGGGGGAGGAAAGTCTGCTGCAAGGGCTCATGACACATTTCAGACTTGTCAAAGATAATCAAGACTACTTTGAAATAGAGATCGAGCCCATAGCTGTTCCTTGCAATTACCTCAACATGTTGAATAAGTGGGCCGAGAAACATAACAATGCCAAAATAGTTCGCGAGCGAATGAGACCTGTATTTGAAAATTTGGTAGAGTTTCGAAAAAGTGAGTATATCCCTCCAAATTTGAAGAGCATTGTCGAAGATTTTATTTACACACAGGAGAAAATTCTCAACTCAATTGAGGTTTGTATTTCATTCTTCGAAGTTGGGAACGTGCTTTCTGAGAAACGAATTAAGGACAATCTGACTTCTAAGATTCGAACTGATAGAACAGATTTTGGAGAGTTCCTGAGCGATTTTGAAGAGTTTATGAGTACTCAAAAGATCAAGGCAGAGCAATCGAAAGGGAGAGTAGCAGAACAATTTGAAGTTTTCCTCACGAGCATCATGCCAATACTCACCGATCTCCTTCAATTCTTGAAAATTATTGATGAGCGATACACTTCAATTCCTCACGATCTCGAAAGAGTGCGAGAAATGAATCCCAAAGATAGAGTTGCGATTATTCGAGCGGCTGCAAATACTCTGCAGGAGCTCGAAGTTAATTTCATTGGCAGGATAGAATCGTTCGAGAAGAGACTGGTTAAAAAGTGCACCATGATTCAAGCGATCAGAGACTTTGTAGAACAAAAGCTTGTCAAGGAGGTGAGAATCTACAACAAACTCTGCCATGAGGTCCAACAGATGCAAGAATTTACCGAAATGATCAAGAGAGAGTTTTTAATGAATGAATTACCCCAGCTCAAGTTCAGACAACTTAAATCCTTGAGCACTGATGGCATTGAGAAGAAACGAATGATTTGTAGAAACTATATAAGCCATCTAAGCAACTACTTAAGCTGTGAGGAAATCAACGAAAGACAGGTTGTTCATGATGTGCTTTCCCGTCGCAGAAGCGTCTTTGTGCAATTGGATAAGATTTTGACCCTTTTCCGTGATTTTTATGAGCAAGGGAAGGACTACTGGATCCAGATTGATCAAGTCCTTACCAAGCCCGTGGAATTGAGTGTACTTAGCAAAGATCTTGAAAAGCTTGGCGCGGTTTTGTCGAAGATAGCAAAAAAAGTGAAGGATAACTACGATTCTATAGACAATCTGAAGCTTATTGAAGAGGAGATTTCAGCAGTGAGTCTAAAGAATTTTGTAGTGCACGACATTTATGAGTTCTTAATACAAAGCAGGAAATGGACAATATCATTAAGAAGAAAGATAGATGGAATGAAAGAGTTCGATCTCATGGTCAAAGAGAACTTCAATGGGAGAGTGTTTTTGCTTCGAGAAGATTGGCTTTTATCGCTAAAAGAGTGCCTGCCTGCTCTGGATGAAGCACCCATCGGTATCAAAGGTATTAAGTTAGACTATGAAGGGCTCATTGATCGAATGGAGGAGTTTACTAATGTAATCAAGGAAAAATATGTCGATTTGAAGGAGAAGGCAATTTCGAATGTGAAAAAATATGTGATTTTGCTCAACACAAAATTTTTAAACGAGCAGTTTTTCAGAGCTGAGAAGAGCGAAAAAGTCGACAAAATCACTCCAAAGCTCTTCCGGCTGGCTGAAAAGATGAGAGAAAAGCGAATACAAATCCCCAATACAATTAGAAGGCTTTCAAATTATTGCTCTCTGCTTGCTGAAGTTCTTGAGGCAGTCGACTTTCTCTCTAACAAAGAAAACTTGAATCTGGCAGGGTTTAACGAAATCGATAGCATGGACGTGGTAATCAAATATATCAATGATTTTGGCCTGCATCAGTGGAGAGAAGTTTTGAAACTCTTGAGTGAAAAAGGTCATTCAATGGTTATGAACATCAAAGAAGAAAATCAATGGCTAAGAATTATGGAAAGCAGTTTAAATGGGCCTATCTTTGGTAAGCAAATAGACATGATCAAAGGATATTGGCTCATTCATCATGATTAAGCATAAATAAATACTGTGAATTTTTTTTTTAAAAATATGATTTCTATAGCTTTGGTCTAAAAGGTAATTTCTCAGGTTTCTCCATATTTTATTTCTGAATAACATAATATTCGTTTACTCATTCGGCTGAAAACAAGAAAAATTTTCCACCCGTTTCTTCACAAGAATTAATGTCCTCAACTACAGTTTAATTTGTTGTTATTGAGGAATCAATAATTATAATGCGATTTGCATAAGCTTGGACTAGGGTGGATGTTTTAAATTATAGAAAAGACAGAGACCAAGGAGAAAAGATGAACTGAGGATAATAACCTTTTTTCAATTAGGAGAAGTAAAGATGATGATGCAAACTATAAAGCTTGCTATCCTAATGGTGACTATAACTAACAATATAATGCAACAACAAAAAAATTTCCAAATAATGAATGGAATTAATGTATCTCATCGCACAAGAAACCAGGATGAACTTGCTTATGGCATTTTAAACAATAATTTTGTTTACATCTAGGACAGTTCAGCACATCTTTCTTCCTCAGTCTCGATAGATCGAAGAGATATCCACAGTTCATAGTAAAACAAACGGTGAATCTATTTGGGTGAGCCGTTGCGTGTCTCGAGACGCTGAGCTCGAAATATTGTTTGATTAGCTCCACAGTGCGAGTATTCTTGATAATTTCCTGTTTGGACATCTCGTATTTACACTTAGGGTTTGGGCACATAATGGACAGAAGTTTTTGACTGAAATGCTTTTTTAAGTGCGTCTGTACGCATTCCTTGCAAAATAGATGACCACAAGAAAAATATACCTTTCCCCATTTGTGGACACAAAGCACGCACTTGTCAGCTAAAAGATCATCTTCTGGTTTCCACATTCGTATGCGGAATAATTGATTTTTCGGTTTCTGAACACGAATAGGGGTAGTTTGGACCTCTTGATAAAGGGGAGTTCGTATAATAGGAGGTTTTACTTCTGGCATTGGAATATCATCAAAAAATGGTGTAAGTCCAGCTGAATGAATATCGAACCATATCTCTTCATACTGATCCCATATTCCATTGAAAACGACTGCTCTCCTTCTATTTTTGAAGCCAGCTGATTTGGGAGCTCTATTCGTTGGTGGCAATCGTTTGACTTCTATCGATGGAGTTGCTGATATAAATTCTTGCGTCGATCTTTTTGGCGTATGTAGATTGGTGAGACTTGAAGAATTTTGTGTTTCTTGATGCTCTCTAGGAGAAGAAATAGTTTCTAAACGAGCAGTTTGAGGATTGTGAGTAGGAGTTGCTTCATCTTGCTGTAGTGTCACTTTTTTGGGAATAGTTGATTTCGGTCGTGTAGGACGAAGACTACCTCCTTGCATAGGTTTTAAAGGGATGCGAAATGCAGGTGAAGGAGTCCTTTGCATTTTATTCGGAATGGTGGAATCTTGAACTTGCATGGGCACTGGGTCTATCTTTTCTATGGTTCTTGCTGCTGTTGCTGGTCGCGCTCTCTGCGTGAGGATTAGCTTTGTAGGTTCTTGAGAAATTGAGGATTTTCTGCTAGAGAGCGGAACATTGGGACTTTGCCGCCCATCTATACATTTCGATGATGTTGTAGACGATCCTCTTCTGGAGATTAGAAAAGTTGGACTCCGATTTAAACGCTTCAATTTTTCGGAGGTAGACGAATGTCTGCTCCAAAGATCAAATCTTGGTCTGTCTGAGAGTTTCTGAGGAGTCGAAAAGTTGGGAGATTTTAACATCGAATTGCCCAGGAGCATAGTTTTAGGGGATTTCTTGGCAGAAAAAGGGGAGATTTCACGACGACTAAAGTGGAGTGTTTTTTCTTCTTCACTAGGGGAACGAGTTGCGCGTTCTGAAGAGTGCGACTTCGGTTCAAATGAATTTAAATTACGTCCTCTTATAAAGTCAAGCCGATCTTGCTTTTTAATTTTCAGCTTCTTATGTTTGGAGTGTTTTTCCATTGTTTAGTCGGATGATCGGAGTATGAGATTGCTTTCGGTGAAACTTGACAGAGTTGGAGTGGGATTCTAACAATTATAAATCTGAGATATAATTTAGTAGTAATGAGTTGGCAGTTTCTCTCTGGACTTATAAAAATTTTGTGTTTTATTTTCACACTACTTTCAATCATTCTCAAAGAATTAGCAAATTGGATCTCTCATTCTCAGGACTCGTTTTTCTCCTCGAATTAAGGCTGTTAACTCAGTTGTATCACATATTATGGTAACTATTTGAAGTTTTAGGGTTGAATTCAAATAAAATTAGTCAGCAAGGTATATTCAAAAGCCAACTGAATGAATTAGGGTAGCAAGATAATCAGATAAATAAAGAGTTGAATGGGAATTTCTGATGAATTATTTGATTTGTAGCTTGAATTGGAAATTCTTACAAGGCAATTTGATCATGAATGCAAATGAATTTTACGTAACACTTTGTAATTATTTTCATATAAATTAGGATTTGTAGAGAGAGAGAAAAAAAAAGTGCCCAGAGAATAGCTTTTCTTCATTATCTTTCTTTTTCGGGTACGGCGCTTCATCATTTGTAGATTTTAACACAAATAACCAGCGTAATGGTTGATATCTTCATAACTTTTAAACGATACTATCTCGGAGAGAAGATAAGCAAACTGTTCTGTTATAAGAAAAATAAGCCACTCTTCCTCCGTAATCCGTCGACTTGGTTTCTCCGAGCATAGAGGTGTCTGGCAATAGAGAGTACTGCTTGATATCCTCTTTCTGATCTTGAGATTCGCGGATTTGGTTTTTCGTGAAACGTCTCAGACATTCTGCTCGCGCTCGTTTGCAAAACCCGTAGAGTAGTACATTCAAGATTCCATACAAGTATAAACTTGCTGTCTGAATAATAATGAACCAGGCAGGTGGAACTTGGGAAAAGTACGCTTGCAAATATCCATAGAGCTGCGGGAGCCAGCACACCAGCGACACCAGTGGAAATACATAAACACGATGCTTCACATTCAATCCACAGCTATTCATCTCTTTTCTTATGTTTTTATAGAATACTATCATGACTAGGCATGAGCAGAGCCACACAACCATCGAAACCAAAAACACTTGAAGGTCAATATTATTGTAGTTAATCCTACAATATAACGTGCTACTCTCATAGCAATTCAAAGAAGATTCTGTCAATATAAAATATGTCACGCAAGCGGCTGGAACAGTCGTAGAAATGGACAGGTAGTACCAGAAATGCCTTTCAACATTTCGAGGATTTCCTCCTTTGGCCACAAGATGTACAGCATGTGCGAAGCAAGAGCACCAGCACAATGAGGCAAAAGCCCAGTAAATCTCAATCAGTCCGAATATGTTACAGGTCACATCGGTAGAAGTATGAATCTGACTGCGAATAAACGGTGTGATGCTGAATAATAGTCCCGTTGTGGTGATTCCGATTACAATTTTAAAAAGGAACTCTTTGTAAAACTTGAAAGAGATAGCCAACATCAAAAAAAGAAGGCCGAAAAGAGCGGCAAGTCCTGCCGAGACAATCTCCACGATTTTTATGCTCTCATAAGAGATTGTGCCTTGCAAAACCATGGGTTGGCAGATATTTTCCATCGTACTCCTATTAATTAGCTTATTTAATAATCTGGATCAAGATGATTATAGGAATTGTCACTTTATCAAATTTAAAACTATAATCATTTACAGCTTCTGGCTTTCGATTGAACTGAAAACGTATTCAGCAAATATATTGTCAGACATTAAAAAAAACCCTATCAAAATGTTATATTTTGGGTCTTTTCGTTGAAAAATCTTGTTGGTTTCAATGATTATGGAATTCTTGTAAAATTTATGATCTCATAGAGACGGTACCAACTTACCATGCATATTTAAACCTGTTAGGCCAGAGTTTGAGATAAGACTCATTATTTTTGGAGAAATAGAATATAGGACTGTACGACTGAGTACCATCCACATTGAAGTTTGCTTCGAAATTATTGATCCGTCTCGGAGTGATTTTCTCAGTTAGAATCACAAGAAACTATTGCTTCAGTTGGGTAGAGCGAGCAGCAGCTTGAACTGTAAAGGACTCAAATAGCAAATATGCTCTCTATTTTTTGACAATTAGCACAGCTTAATTTTCGGCAGTTATTATCTCGAGATATGTCGAGGTTCTAAAATTTTATTGGAATATTAAAAATTTATCTGCGAAATATTAAGCTGTTTGTGAAATGCCCGAAACCAAGATCCAGCACAATCTCAACTTCCTTTCATACTTGAACTCAATCGGACTCATCGTACCCGAGAAGCTCAAAGAATTAGAAGAAAAACTCTCTAATGATGAGAGCCGCAAGCTTCTCTTTGAAATTTCAAGCTATTTTCATAGTTTGACAGCTTCTGACTGGTTCGACATCACGACTTCTCTTTACTCCAACTGGATAGAACACTCCACCCCTTCCAAACAACCACAACACCATAAACTCTCCCAAGAGACTCCAAAGACTGCTTTAACAGTATCAGCCAATCTCCACTCCAAGTTCTTAGAGAGCTCAGGCTCTAATGTGAAGGCATCACAGAATGAAGAATCAAACGGGAGCAATGCAAGAAGCATGTTATTGACACCACCTCAAAAAATCTCGGCTGATGTCAAAATTTTCGAGGACTCTCCGTTATCCCAGGACTATTTGTCCTTGCAACAAAACGACTTTGGCGGGCTACCTTACTCTGCCAGGGTCGAAAAGCTCTTCTTTGTAGTGAACAAGATGCTGCTGCGTTCTGCTTTTTGGAACCTGAAAAACCAAATGGTCCGAATGAGCAGAATTGACACCTCACCAACTTCGTCACCTTCAAGGAGTCGTTTTGAGAAGCTCTATGAAGATCATTTCATTAATAGAGGAAACCAGCAGCTTAGGTCCCAATACTACTCGCTCCTGGAGATGAGAGACCACACCTTTAGCCCAAAGATTAATCAGAAGAGACTCTCTAAAGAAGGTTTAGAAAATTCCCCAGTATTTGAGCGACTCACAAAGACTAAGCCTCTTTCCGAAAAATTACTTGCTCTCAGCAGAGAGAACAGAGAAATCGAAGGAGCCACCTTTTCTCCAAGAATAAACCGGTCTCCCACTACCTCAGTAGATGAGCGTTATGAAAGCCCTGCTGCTCGCAAAGAAAAAACCGTCCAGCGCCTTTACAATGATGCCTTTGAAAAGGAAAGGAGATACATGGCGAAGAGAATGGGAAAGCAAGCTATGGAACTAGATGGCTGCACTTTCATTCCTGTAACAAATACATCAACTTCTGTAGGAAGCCCAACATCTCTTTCAGAAAGAGACCGATTGCTGAGAAGCCGACTGGATGCGAGCGTTCATCGCCTTCATACTGAGGCTATGAAAAGAGATAGAGACCTCATCATAAAACAAGGAGAGCAAGAAAGCGCAAAATTGGCAGAGCATCCGTTCAAACCTACGATCAACTCACAAAAGACAATTCAAGCGAAAGTAAACGTCCATCATAGACTGTATAGCGAGGCTAAGAGGAGGATAGATATCCAGAAGAGCCATGAGGAGCAAATGGCTGCATCCGATAAGTGTAGAAGCCCTTCTCAAAAACTAAAGAGTGGCAAACAGCCTCTCGCCCAGAATCGAGGAGGTAAATCTGGACTTCCTAAATTCCAAGAAATTTCAAATTTGGAGATTGACTCGACTCCTCCAAATAAAGGCAACAATATTTTGGCGGATCTCGACCAAGGAAATGCGACTGATAGGGGATTTAATCCTACCGCCAAATTTCTGCCATTAGGTAATGCCATTCACTCATTAACTTCAAGAAAATAGTGAAAATGTTAGTCGTTTGACAATGATTTCAACAAAAAGAGTTATATACTAGTTGTTTCAGGGAGTTTTCATATACTTCTATAGAAGTTATTATGAAGATAGACAACTTAACATATGAGCTATTCTAGATAAGAATTTTTCATGAGGAAAGATATAAAACCTTCATACTAGCAGTCCGCAGCAGCCGCCATTTAGTTTAAGACTTTCGAATACGTATGACTTTTGGAAAATTATGAATTTGTAATAGAGAAAGAAAAACTCTAAAAGAATTCACATCTTTGTTGCTGCAAGAAGCGTTCTCGTTCAACATCACATATGGAAAAGAAGATTCAAATTTGCACAAAAATTCATCAGTTTGTATTCGCAGTTCTCGAAAAATGCTATCATAATTTGACCAATTTATTACATTAATTGGGATAGCTAGCAAATGTTCCTTTGCTTTCTTAAAATCCATTTACTTAATTTACTATTGAAAAATTTCCAAAATCAGATAACTCTTCTATAAAAAAAGCATAATTGAAGTCTAACAAACAAAATTTAGTTTGATTCACTATTTTCAATTTAAATACACACACTGAAATGTGTCAAAGCCTGAGAATTTAATTGCTAGTTTAAAGTATCAATCAAAATAATGAATTAAAATAACTCATCCTTTCTCTTTATGGTTATCACTATGTTGCTTAATATGAGAAATGGCAAAACCATTTAATTAATTAAGATTAACTTTGCGAGAAATTACGATGGAGGCTCGTTTCCATCGCCTAAAACAACTATTATAACAGAAGTAGGTTGATTGTTTAGCAGCCGACAAGCGAAAAGATTCAATGATAAGGCCCTTCTTTACACTTTACTCAATGCTAGATGTCTGTCAATATTTCTAATATTATACCATTGCCCGATACTTAAATTTTTCCAATATAAAATCATAATTGGAACCTTTTACACAATTTAGAATATCAATAAACCTTTAACCAGTTTCGACTGAGTGAAAATTACCGACATTTTAATTTCACAATTTGAAATAAAAATTTGCTAACAGAAATTTCAAGCTGGATACCCATACCCTGAAATACACTGACGTATTGAAAAAAGGTCTATAATCTGCCGGAAAAAGACCCAGTTCCTGCTAATTGTGCAAATATGACAATAAGTTGCAGATTACTTATTTCAAGAAATTTGAATTTGATTTTAATAAATAATTATTAATTCTTTCTCTTCAATTTCTCAAATCAATATATTTTATGAACTTAAAACTGACCGATTAAAGTAAATTGTACGTCAATCCTTACTCCATCATGAATCCATTATTTTGCTTTTTCATGATGATCAGTTTTTTCTTCAAGATACAAAAGCGCGCGTGCATTTATAGTTTTCTATTTCAGTCCTCATAATTGCATTCAGCCCAAAGAATTATGGAAGAGTTTTATTTTCTTTGTGCAATGACACGAAGATCTGCTTGATTTTCAAGAGTATTAAAACAAAGATATTTTCTCACACATCGAAAAATAGATCTATAAGTGGTGAAAGATTTGTTTCTGAAAGTTTGAGAGAGCTATTGAAAGTATTATATGATTTTTGTTCGAACACAATTCAATACTTTCTAAGACAGCCGAACTCAAGTTCCAGTCTGCTGGCACCTGAGGAATAAATGTTAAGATTGACAAGAAGAAAATGATTAGGGCGATAATACGTTAAAAAATGGTTTGCTGATATTCAAAAACTGAGATGCATTGATATAACAAAACTCTTTTAATACAGTACTTAAGAAAGAAATTCTCTCGTAAGCGCAATGAAGAAAAGTAAAAAAGATTGTAAGTCTCGAATTTGTTGGAATTTGACTTGGTCAACAAAGACCTTAGAGCTTTGGGAATTGGCATGAATTCATAACGGAGACTTGTGGCATGAAGTTGGCTTGGATATTATTTCTGAAGTTGCTGTCAAGAAGATTGTAAGAATATCCCAATTGATTTGAATAACTGAGCGTCGAAAGTGGCATCTCAACGTTTACTTTAGCAAGTGAATTATTCGTGGTCAGACCATTTTGATGATTGTTCGTGGCGAACGGTAGCACTTGGCTGCAGTTAGCTTTGGACAGCTGGCTCAGAAGCTGAATTTTATTAGACCCCATATCTATCAATCCCATATATATTTGGTTTCCGGGCATTGATAGCTGGTTTTGGAGAGTTGTGTAGTCGAAATTACCAGATACAATTTGCCATTGTCGATTGCTTCCAACGTCAGATGGCGCAGATTTAAGAACATTCAGTTGCTTGTTAGAGAACTGATCACCAACACGATAGAGAGAATCATTAGGAGGTATTTGTCGAATGAGATTGCTAGTTTGTGATTGCATTTCATTCTGCATAGAGACCTGATTTGAGAGTTGGTTGTTTGAAAAGAGTCCTGAGTTATTGGAGAATATAGGAACCGTCTGCTGTGAAGGAATGAGAAGAGGACCTTGAATAGGATTAAGGAGTGGCTGAATAATGGATCTCAAAGGGTCTGCCGGTGTGCCTAATGATGAGAGATTAGGACACAGCCCTTCCAAAGCGGATTGCGAATGTCTAGTGGATTTTTTCGGGTGTAATAAACTTCCAGACCCTTCTACAGCCTGTTTTTGAGAATTTTCATGGCTTAAACTGGACGCTGATCTGCCTTGGTTGGCATTTTCATGACTTTTTTGTTTTTCAGTTAATTTGGTCTTTTTCAAGGGCAGGTTTCCATCAAGGACGTTAGATTCTTGAGATGATTCTGATTTCTTCAATTCAAATGTTAATTCATCTTTTTCAGAGTCGCTGCAACTTGACTCATTTTCACTTTTGAGGTCCGTCTCATCAAGATCTATGTCCTCAGGTATCTCAATATTCTGGCCCTTCTTCATTTCTTGAAGCATGCTCCTGGCGAAAGATTTTATTGAGGTTTCCTCTTTTTTGTATAATACAGAGCTCCCCACAGACCTGGAGAAATGCTTTGTCAAACTACTCCATCGGTTTTTGACCGAGTTTTCAGTTCGGTTTCCCAATAACTTCGCTATCTTTGCCCATTTCTTTCCCTCTTTCGTTATCAAGATCAGGAATTTGATATCATCATCCTCACTCCATTCTCCCTTTTTGATAGAGGGATCCAAATGATTTATCCATCGCTCTCGGCACTGCTTAGGCTTTCTGAAAATACCATACTGCTGATTTCTACTGTTGAGTTCTTCAGCAATTTTTATCCACTTGCTATCCGTGCCAATCTCTTCGATGAGCTTTCGAAGAAGAGCGTCTTCTTCTGCGCTCCAAGGATGCTTCGCAATGTTATTTTTGAACAATGAGAGCCATTTTTTGTTCATTTGGTTGGATTCTTTGGTCGGGAACATAGCAGCAAGTGTCTTCCAGTGCTCTTCATCCTATTTATTATGAAAGGTTAGTATTTGTAAGGAAAAGAGGAAGAATTTACAATAAGTCTGAAGTCGATGTTGCTAAAATTCGTATAATAGGCTACAAGTGAAACCAAGTACTCCACTTCATCTTCAGCCCAATTCTTTTTGCCGTATTTTCTGTTATTGATCGACTTTTCAAAGAGCTTTTCAAATAATTCAGCAGTTTGGTGGATCGAGAGAACCTGCACGTTTTTTAAAGAAATTTCATTCAGAATGTCTTGAATATATGTCTCTTGAAGACGCAGGTTGCTCTTATTGAGCTTCTCATAGAATTCATAGAAAGTTTCTTTAAATTGGGTTTTGGATTCCTTTTTAAGCTTTCTTATGCCCATACTTCCAGTGAGCTTGAGGCGTTTTGCTTGAACTCGTGGCAGGAATTCGCTTGACGTATCTTCTCTGATCATTTTTGCTTGTCTGATAGGAGTCAAGGGTTAAAGGTATCTGACTTTCGAATTTATTTTGGGTTTATATTGCAGAAAAAAACTCCGCTTAAATGGAATATTATGCACATTTACTGTCAGCGAAGTCTTTTTTATATTCGCCTTCCTTTTAATTGATAAAACACTGTCAAAAAATTTCAAAAATCTTGCAGTGATCTGTAATCAAATTATGACTGCGTATTATTAAATGCACTTTCTCAGAAATTATTGCAAAGTTTAAGGCAATGTGCCAACATGTTTTGAGCTCACCAATGGCACCTGACCCCCTTATCAGATTCATGCCTCTGAAATGAAGAGGTTCATATGAATAGGTAATAATACTAAAGATTCTGATCGATTAAAGGCTTTTTAAAGAATAATTATAGGATTTATTTAATCAAAAAGCTTCTGATGTAATTACTGTTTTTTAAGAACTGCTGAAAATCGGTCAGCATCGAATTTTTAAGAACAGATTACGAGTCAAACCCAATTTTATCGCTGGTTGATTTATCATCTGGTATCTCAGAATCAATATTTTTTAAATGACATTGGCTACCGAGAATCGAAAATTTCTCTTCTTGTTTTCGAGTTGTTGTGAGAGTAGTGATCAACGCACAATTTTTAGGACTGAAAAAAAAATTTATCTGGAACACTTTGTGCTATTGTTCTTATAAAAAAATTCACAAAATTAGGTAGAAATAATAAATTTTGGTTGCTTGAAGTTTTTTCACTGCTTATCGTCCGCGAAGTTATTCAGTTAGACATTTATTCAATAAGGTTAGGAAGTTTTTTCTACTTCATGAAATTAGTGTCAGTGCAAATCAGAAAAAAGAGTTGGAACTTCAGTTCTACCAAGGTATTTTGTCTGAGGAGCCTTCGGAAGCACTTCTTGGTCGTCGTTTTAAGAGCTATATGACGGTGATATACCAATGAGAAGGAATTTGAAATATGATAGGTTCTACTTAAATTCGCTTGATCATGTGGAATTAACTTTTTACCGAATCACATAAATTTTCTGTTCATTGTTCTCTAAAAGAAAACTGCATTGAAACTTGAGAAAGGAAGTTTATTGAACGATACTTGTTTTTATTAGGACTTTACATTTCTTTCTTCAGATTATGCACAACCTCTTGCATGTTTATTTGTTCTCACAAATCATGGAACAGTATATATATTCAGGACTCATAAAATTTTAGAAAAATTGCACTCTTTATGAGAAGGCAGCTGGCTGTTTTCATTAGTATAAGAGGACTAGATCTTTCTTAAGAGAGCAATTGGTTATTGTTCAAAACGCAGATCAGTAAAGTATTTTGCAAAACATAAAATTGTTAAGGATCTAGATATACAAAATATCACGATGATATTATCACTTATCTAGCATATTGTATTTCTAACTTGTCGTATCTCATATTCGAATGCGATTGATATTCCAAATGTATTTATTTTCAGGTCTACATTTTAGCATATCATTCACGCTTTTGTTCTTAGCTCCTTATATTAGAGTTGTTTCTGTTCTTTAATATTATATTAAGTTTATGCATCCTTTTTACTGTTACTTTTGTCTAATTGATATTTACTTTGAGATAATTTGAATACTCATTCTGTTAGTCATGAAGAGTCGATCAACAGTTCAGAACTCTCTATTCGATTTTCTCTGTTCCATCATCTTCTGTCTGAAGCAATTGGTTCATTTGTCGAACGAACGGATCTTCAAGAATCACATTCTGGAGATCTGCCAGCTTGACTTTCGAAGTCTTGAACTTTGAGAGCATACTTGTTTTGAAAGTGCCCATATCCTTAATGAAATAGGCATCGTTATCTTTATGCAAAACCTCAGCCATCTTGCAAATAGTATCAATGAAGGCTCGGAACTTCTTCTTAGAGAGTCTCTTTTTGTTTCTTCGGTCGTAGAATCGGAAGCTATAGATGATCTTCTGATCGAAATCACTGTTGAGAAGCAGCAAGAGGCAGCAGATGAACTCACCAAATTCAAGATTCTTGTCATGGTTTACGTCAAAGAGAGCATAGACCTTATCGAGCTCTTTCTCATTTTGTGTAGGCATTTGCAGCCCTTTCTCTCCATGGAGAGTTTTGAAAAGTTTCACAAATTCCTCTTGAGTGATACCAGTTTTACCTTTTGTTTGCTTAAGGATATCTTCATAGGCTCCCTGGATCAACTCAATTTGTTCTTGAGTAAATGTCGCTGATTTAAGGATGAAATCGTTGACCAAATCCTCATGCGCAGTGTAATATTTGCTAAAGTTTTCCAGCTGATCCTTCCTGATCTCTTCGATTTCTTTGTCCGTGATTAAGAGCAATTCCTCTCTCTTTGAGATTTTCTCGTAGGTTAAGCCTCTCCAGAGCTCGCGACGGATTTGGTTTATGTCGGTCTGGATGCTTGTGTTCTTCTTGTTTTTGGTTTCTACAATTGAGGTTGAAATAAATATCAGGAGGACAACGGTAGCTCGAAGGATCACATTGAAATTTTGCTTCATAATCATCTCGTTCCAGAGTTTGAAAAGAGCTTCAACGTTCAAAAAATCGACGAGAAGCGGCAACATCATGTATGTCATGAATCGATCGATAAAGGTCGTCAGCACTTGTTGATCCTTCGGATCAACAATTGAAGTTTTCTTAAAGACGAGATTTGTAACAATCATCTTTTCGACCTGGAAACCGAAGAAAGGAACATTATCAACTCTCT
>ENA-UOTX01000851-UOTX01000851.1-compost-metagenome-genome-assembly--contig:-NODE-851-length-28653-cov-22.777856_pt1 | contig 28653 bp, 21 predicted proteins | sample MGYA00238143_ERZ746982 | MGnify/ENA primary metagenome ERZ746982 (study PRJEB28758, sample SAMN06268862) | compost metagenome | isolation source: single cell | place: USA: California, Emeryville, Joint... | reverse complement strand
GAATTCGTAGGAGGTTATATTTGTAATATTATTCTCCTGACTTGAATATCAATTTCCGATGTGTTCGAGTCAACAAAGAGCCCCTGAAATTTGTTTATTTCGGCCATATGGCTTCTAGTCACTGGGAATCTGCTTGAACGTTTTGAGAAGGAACGAATACAATCAATCACTCACACCAGTGATTAGCATCTCCTGAAATCACTGAATGCAGGGATATTTTTACCAATTTGTCGGTTTTTGTGTGAAATTTTGTTGATTTTATTGTTTCTACGACGTATCTATTTAATCTTGTAAGATCGGAAATAAATCCACACAGTAAATCTAATAAAATATCAGCAAGAGCACAAGAAATGAAAAGGACTGACTATTATCCTCTTAGTACCCGCATAAAGGGGAAATTTGTGACTATCCAAGATGTAAAACATCGCGAAAATCACTCCAAAGGCTCATTTGTACATGTCTTTGGTGATTTGGCTGAAACTGGAATCGAAATGATCGAACAACATAGCAAATTCTACGCTCCAGGCTGTTTCATCAAATTGAAAGGTCATAGCACTGGTCGATTTAAGAACGGCTTCAACATAACCGAATTACGACACCTGCTCATACTCACCGAACCAATCGCCGAGCTCTTGCCCTTAGAAATAACTCGAAGAAAGCTCAGAGGGCTTGGCTTCTGCTTCGAAGAGATCAGTGCGATATTTTCAAATCTCCATCTTTTAGCAAACCACCTCTTCAATGATCAACACGCTCCGAAGTCCAGTCCTAAGCTTATTGAAAAATGGATTTCAAGCATTTTCATCCTTGAAAACTTCGCAATTAAGTCATTTATCTTCCCAGACCTTTTCCCTCACAGCCCTATCGTAAGCAGCCTCAAAACCCTCTCAGACCTTTTGGCTTCACGAGAGGAATTCGTTAAATTCTTAGAAACAGATCCGATCCACGTTTCTTACCTCGAGCTGATGGCTCTGACCCTCGTACTAGAAAATACTCTTACCCTCGATAAAGAGAACACTCTCACTGCTTCAGATTTGAATGTGCTTGTAAGTATTGTCGCCGAAAAAGACATTAGCCAAGTTTGGGAGGGTTTTGTTAAGAAATACTATCATGAAGAGTACATCAATCAAACTGTGAGCACGCATCTCCAAAAGCTAACTCTCGATGAGATGCTTGCGCTATTAGATCCAAATGAAACGAACGATCCTCCTATCGATCCCGAAACTTATGATGAGATACGCAAAAAGTTCTCCGACGGCTCTTTGACCTGCAATGACAAAAGATACCCTGCGTTGTGCAATAAATTAGATGAAGTAGTTGACGTCGAGAAGGTGGACATCTGCCATGTTAACTCTGCTGACTTGTTCTTGAAAAATATCTCATTAGCGAAGAATCTCAGTGAACTTAAGCTCGTTTCATGCGGTTTAACGAAAGAGCATATGAAGTTTTTGATCGAGGCGAAATTGGAGCGGTTAGAGCATCTTGATTTATCGAACCTTCTCGTCGACGCGGAGCATCAGCCTAATATTTTCGAATCTGAAGGGCTGAACATATTGGTGGAATCAGGGAGCTTGCTCGCTCAATTGAAGACGCTGAAACTTCGATTCAATCGGCTCAACAACAAATCAGTGATAAATCTCGTTACATCAAAGCATGCTAGTGGCTTGAGGGTCTTGGACCTCGGTTACAATGACGAGTTGACGAATAGCGTGTACCATGAAATTAGAAAATCAAAAACGCTGACATCGCTTGAGGAGTTAGTCCTATCAGGTTGTAGACTTGGCGATATCGGCTTATATCACCTTTTAATCGCCTCGGATCCGCCAAAGATTGAAACGATAATGGATTACCAAGAAAAAGTCGAGGAACTGATGGAGGCTACAAAAGCAGAGATCACAAAATTCAAAGACGCTCTGGCAAATCAAGCGATTGTAGAACCAACCACTTTCAAATTAAAAAGGTTACGGGTCGATGTTTGCAGTTTAGATAAGTTTTCGCTTGGATTGGTGTGTTGTTCAAACGCTTTCGCCCAGCTCGATGAGCTGGACCTGAGTTTTGCGAATCTTCAAGACGCTGATTACAAATTTTTTGAACTGTCAAGGGAAGCCAAAGAGAAACTTCACAATATCAAGCTTCTCAACTTGCGGAATACTGAGCTAAAGGGTCCTTCAGCACAGCTTCTCGTCGAGACGCTTAATGGGGCTCTTACGGAGGAGCTGGTACTCGATGAAAACCACGAATTCGACATAAATCTTTTGAGTAAAATCGACCTCCCGAAACTAAGGACTCTAAGACTCGAACACCTTGCCAGGAGACCACACACCGATTTCTTCAAGAAATACGGTTTCTTAGAAAATTTGACTGATTTGCGCCTTTCATTCACATCTTTTGATGGCGTTCCAGAAATACAGAGTGAACTCGCTAGCAGAAAAGTGTCAAAATTGAAAAGGTGCTTGATGACTGCGAGTGAATTGAATGAAAATTTTGTAAAGACGCTGGTGACTACCCCGCAGCTACGGGATTGTTATTATCTCGATTTGAGCACTAATTCGCTTAAATTGTCGTTTTATGGAGCCATTACGAGCCCAGCATCGTATCTGACTAATCTCAAATATTTGAACCTGTCTGGTAATAAAATGACTCTTCCCAATGTGCGAGCAATTTGGAAAAACCCAGCGCTCAGGCAGGTAGAGATACTGCACCTATCATGTTGTGGACTTGATGGAAAAGCGTTGCGTGTGATGAATGAAGCGACGGCTCTAGCTGCATTAGATTTCCTTGTCCTTGGAGAAAATGATTTCACACTTCCGGATTTGAAGAAATATGTGCTGAAGTTACCAAAGACGATTACCTATTTGGATGTGATGGGTCCAAAGTTCGTAAGCAATTTGGCAGAGTTTATCAAATTTGCGCAAAGGATCGAAAAACTAATGAAGATTAAATGGTTTATACCTCCTGAAGTTTCTGGCCCATAATTTTGACGTTCAAAAAAATCGAGTAAATCAGTCTACCTGCTTCTTGAGTTGATTTATAATTAATCAGAATCTCTATAATTACAAGCAATCCAGGCAAATCATTGTGTAATTACCATCACATTCAACAAAAAAAAGCTTTAAGCTATCCTGAGATTTCAATAACATAGGAAAATTGACGGTAATAGCCATAAAAATAGCAGAAATACATCAAACAAAATGAATATTGGAAGTAATAGAAATATTTTAAAATTCATTCAAAAGATATGTTCGAAAGAAGCATGTGTAGAATTATTAATAACAAAGAAATATTTCGAATGCGATTAATTTACATCTCTCTATTTCTCCTCTACTTAAGCACTTCATCAACCTCTCTTGCCATCACAAAAACTTCAGCGGGTCGATCTCACCTGGGAACGAAACAGGGCACGAAGGTTTTGGTTCCCATATCAGATGGATTCGAAGATCTTGAAGCTGTTACAATCGTTGACATGCTACGAAGAGCGGGAGCTATAGTGACCATCGCCTCGATTTATTCAGATAGGGACACAGTCAAAGGCATGATGAACACTCAAATCACCAAAGACGCGAGTCTTGCTGACGTGATCAATGATGACTATGATTTAATTGTTCTTCCTGGAGGAACTAAAAATGCGCAGAACCTCGCAAACAGTACTATTTTAATTCAGAAATTAAAAGAGCAGAAAGCCGCCGGAAAATGGTATGCAGCTATTTGCGCGTCTCCTGCTATTGTGTTTGTACCAAATGGACTGATGGAAGGTGTGGAAGGAACCTCTTTCGGTGGCGACTACTTTGAGGCGTATTGGAATGATGCTGGGTTAACGAGGCTAGCTCAAAGAGTTGTTGTTTCGAAAAATTGTATTACCAGTGAAGGCCCTGGTACAGCCATGGAATTCGCAGTTGCTCTGATCGCAAATGTAATTTCTCAAGAAAAAGCTGATTCGTTAGTTGATGCGTTGTATATCTGTAAGACTTGTGGGTCATAATTTAATAATGAATATATAATTATATGATTACAGTAAGAGCATATGATATCATGAATCGAAAACTGCAGTTTATAAAAAGATAATGAATAAGAAGAGATCTGTTTCAAATCTAAGAGAGGTTATGTATTGTTATTGTTGGGATAATTCGTTGGGTGTCTGAAGCTTAAGTCCCTCACAATTAGCCACAATAATTGATAAATCAAAGCACCCTTCAGCTGTGGTAGTTAGTAGAAAGCATTAATGTTAAACGTAGCCTCCTAGTCTTTTAGACCGCAAATCATCTTTATGCAAGTGAAAAAGTGTTATACGAATTTAGTTCCTACAAGTATTTCCTCCTCGATATATAAATCACTAATCAAACACAGATTATTTTGAAAGTTGAATCTGACTGCTTCTGCTTGTATGCTTATTTATTGGGTCGTCTAAATATGACCAAGCCTATTTGTCTCAAAGAATCAAAACCGAGATCTCAAAATCAGATAACTGACAATATCTATTGCAAAGGATGATAATAGCATGAAAATCATGAGAATAAGTATAAATCAGCTCTCATTTTGTTTAATATCATTACTAGTTAAAGGTTTCAGCTGATATTGGTTTTGGATTTACTCGTAATTCTACGTCTGATAACGGGTTGAGAGATCCATTAACTAGAAATATAGTGTATATTGATTGATGAGTTTAAATCTACAGTTTTCTACAATTATTTACAAATTAAGTTCATATAAAATCTCGTCAATGCTATTCGATAAAGAATCAGAACCAGGCATGTCACTGAAAATGCCACATTTGAGTTTTAATTACACCGATTTCGAACTTCATAATGCAAAAGACTCATACTATCGGGTTTTCCAAGCAAGAAACCGAAACACTCAGGAAATTCATACAATTAGAGTACTCAATTGCGAGAATCAGTTTGTTCGGAACGATTTCGACCGCGCAGCTTCTCTATTCATTCAAGAACTGCTCGCATCTTTGCTTATCTCACCCATCTTTACCAATAATAAAATCTTTTGAGATACACGAGAGGAAGATTGCATTTGCAACGAAACTATGTCATTCAATTGGTAACATCGAGACTACTCCAACAGGCAATGAACAACAGAAACTCGATATCGAAAAAATGCTCGTCAATGTTCTCTCTGATCTTAATTTCTTGCGTAGAGAGCTCCTGCTGAGCCAAAGTTGCAAAGAAATTGACTCGCAAAGCATATATCTTAATGCGGAAACAAATGAATATTTTCTCGGGAACTGGCATCAAATTCTCTATCGTCAATCAGATAACCCACCAGTTGTTGCTGGAAATTTCGCAGAAGAGATGTACGCTCTTGGGGCTATAGCGCTTGAAAAAAATGGCCTGCCTCGGGAGGAATTGGATGCAATTCGGTCCATTCCAACGATTAAAACTCACAACGCAGCAATCCGAGGACTAGTCATGGATATTGAGAACCTTGACGAAAAAGCGAGAAATCTGTTGATAAAAATATTAAACAAAGAAGCCAAAGAAAGGCCGAAATTAGAAGACCTTAAATTACTCCTCAACCAAAAGACTGGACGAGGACAAGTGAATAATGAGGAGGAGAAGAAGAGAGAAGAAGATGATAGAGCTTCACTTCTAGCATATCAGGAAAATATGCGTAAAATACAGTCTGAGCAGAGAGCGGTGGAATATATTCAGAGCGCGCTGAATGAATGCTCTGTGTTGTTTGATTCTAATTGCGACAGTCTCTTAGAGCCAGAGTTTTTCAAAAATTTCCAGTTTTTGAAGATAAAAGGCGTGTTCTTAAAAATCGCATGCGTGATATTACAAAGACTACGCGATTTGGAAAAACCGAATACTGTGGGTCTGAAATTGTGGGAGTGCTTTGTGCAATCGAATGAGTTTATTACCGTCCATAGAGAAATAACTGCGAAGTTTGAAAGTATGCAGTGCGATTTCCGTGATTTTCGTCAGGAGCTGGATCAAGGCGTCCAAGAGAGACTAGGAAGAGCTTTGCTATCTGAAGAGTATGATGATTCTGATGCATTTAGAGAATTTCTGGCAACATTTGAGAGAGACTTCAAAGCTTTGAGTAAAGGCGTCTTCGACGTTCTTACCACCAACGTTACGACCGATTTCCTCTTGGTGGTTGAGCATGTGCTTAACGTTGTCCAATGGAAGAGGATATTCTCATCAGAGGCCGAATTGCAAAAAGTTGATAATCTTGCTAAGGATAGAAACCGAAACAGACTTCTTGAACGTGTGCGAGAGCGCCTGGAATAATAATGACAGGAGATAATTTTTTCCCTTGCAGTGATAAATTATCAATTGAATGGTCTTGAAAAAATATTTAGAGTTGATTAGTTGTTGAACTTTTTGTCAATCCTCTACAACATAGAATGAAAATGATTTCCTAGTTGTATTTTCAATAGCCAAACAGAATTTTCATAATTCACGAAATGAGTTCATGAAAATGTTTTAATTAGGTCAAAGCATAAATACTTTGAATTGAGGTTTATTCATAGTTTCTCTTCGAGGGAAAACCTCTTCATTCACTGCTTATTAGCTAGTGTCGATATCATTCGAGATGATAATAATTCTTTAAATTCATACATTTTCAAAATTTTTGCCAGTTTGAAATGGTTAGCTTATCCAACCTTATGTCCTTAGGCTATCAATGCTCTGATTTTTAAACAAAATTTTCTGACGTTCATAATGACCTTTTTTGGCTGAGTGTTAGTATAGTGTATGTTTAAAATCTCGAAACAATAAATCTTAACTTGAATCTAAATCTGCTCTCCAAGAAAACAAAATGCCAAAGCTTCTTAGACCCTACCGTTCAATTGGCTTATTCATTGACGCAAACACACCCTACTATTATTTCGTCGGAAAGCACGAATACCTTGCGTGTTCCACCTCACATTCGTTCAAAATCTACAAACTTCCTGGCCTAAAAGTCCAATTTCTTGGCCCTAACCTGGAACACAAAGTCAGAGCTATCGCTTGTCACAATGAATACGTTTATGTTGCATCAGGCACACAGATATTCAAATTCCATTTTTATCACTTAGTAATCCAAAATCTACTCATTCTCTATTAACTTGCACTATAGGTGTCTACTTTCACAGTGCACAAAGAAAAAATTACCTGTATGACTATGATTGGAGACATCATCATCTCAGGCGATCGCGGAGGCAATATTTTCCTCCTCGATGCAAACAATCCTAATGGCGACGAATATATTTCGCATCTGACCGTTGACTTCGTTCCACGCAGCTTCTTGCACCCTCCGACATACATCAACAAACTGCTGATTTTAGGAGATAGAGAGCTGGAATTATGGAACGTCCGCTCCGGAAAGCGAATCTTCTGCTTCACTGAGGAATCTAATGCTCTTGGAAAACTATTGGCCGGGTACGGTGACAACAAAGACGGCGCATTGAAACCAACTGAACTGTCTCTTGGGACCGCGATGATCGCCGAAAACGAAGAGAACTTGGCCACTTTGCAGATAACTGCGATTGCCAATTCCCCTGCGCTTGATATTATCTCTGTCGCGTTGAGCAATGGGCTTGTTGTGTTATTGAATCTGAAGGAAGACCGCATTGTTCAGAGCTTTAGAAGCAAAGATTCTAGAGTCACGTGCATGTCGTTCAGTAACGTAGAACTGCCGTTGATCGTTTGTGGTACTGAGCATGGAGAAATTATCGTTTGGGACCTCAACAACGAGAAGATTTTAAGTCGTTTGAAGTCGGCACATGCTGGATACATCAGCTATTTGCATTTCGCACGCAATGAATTGCTGTTTTATTCCGGCTGCGAGACTGATAACTCGCTGAAGCAATGGCAGTACGACTCAGCGGAGGATACTATGTTCTATCTCCTCAGAGAGCGCTCCGGAGTGTCCGCAAACATCAAAAAGCTCAGATTCTACGGCGATGAGGGCTACCATCTGTTTGTCTCTTCATTCGCGGAGAAAGCTGAGCTCAGAGACTATTTCATTATGAATGAAACATTCAATGGAGATTTCTCATTGGTAAGCTTACCTCTATGAACAATTGTTTGATTAACAAATCCTTTTAATATGTAGAAAGAGAACAAGAAGCTTGCCAAGCAAAAGACAAACACTGAAAGTCTTATTTCAATGAGTCAAGTCGCAGATTTCGATTTTTCACACAACAGAGCAAAGGACTGGGCCAACGTGCTTACTTGCCATAAAGGCTCAAACAAACCTTACTTTTGGTCTTCAGAGAACCATACTATCGTCCAACAGAATATTAAATGGGACCCTGAAGACATCAAGGACACGAAAGCGCTTATCAGCCAGGTTCATGTCTCTAATTGCGGCAATTTCGGATTTTTGGGCTATGATGACGGTCGCATCCTAAAGGTTAACATGCAGAGTGGAACCAAACAGTGCTACTTCCACGTGCCTAATAAAACTAGCTTACCTACCAATATCGAAACTGACAGAACTCGAATCCATGATGCTCCGATCAGCGGCATGCAGAGTGACCCCACCAATCAATATTTGATCTCAATCGATCATAGTGGAGTCGTTGTGCAATGGGATTTCCACTCTGGAACAATCCAAAATCTCCTTGAACTTTCTCCGCGTCAAGTCGTCGCTATACGTAAATCCCGTAGCAGTACATTGATTGGACTCGCATTTGACGATTACGAACTCGGACTTTTCGATATGGTCACCCTTAAGAAAGGTCGTAATTTTGTCGGACATACTGCCAAGATCACCGATTTCTGCTTCACCATTGATAACAAATTCCTTTTGTCAACTGCAATGGATAAAACCTTGAGGGTCTGGGACATCATCTATGGTTCTATCGTTTGCACTATTCAGCTAAAGCAACCAATCGTTTCTATGGACATCGACCCGACTGGCGAGTTTTTGGCTACTGTTTTCCTGAATTCAAAGGAAATTTGCCTTTGGAATAATAACATCGGCAGAGTGCCCATTGGAGATGAGAAAGAGATCGAGGTAAAGTTCATGTCGGACATCAAACACTCAACCAGCAACAACGAAAGATCGAAATATTTTTCTTTAGTGAAGACTGAAGGCCAACAAGATGGCGATTTCAAGCTCAACCAAGAAGAGTACAACGATTTGAAAAAGTTCTTCGGCAATGCGCTGCAGCAGAACGAAAAGAAGCGCGAATTGAAAGAACGCTTGAATATGATTCAGCTCGAAGAGCACGATATTGGCAAATGGTTGCCATTGATTCATTTCGATGAGATCAAAGAGAAAAACAAGCCAAAAGAGGCCGTTGATCAGAACGTCACGGCTCCGTTTTTCCTTGATTTCCACCCTGAAAGACAGTCTCTATTTTCGAATCAAGTTGAGGGAGAAATTGAGGAAGAAGGTGAGGAGCAGAAAGATAAAAAAGCGGAGAAAGGCTCAAGGATTATTAAAAAGCACAAACGAAATGAGCTCCTCGATCAAGTGGGCTCTCCGATAGAGAAGATCCTTGCCAAGATAAAGACAGGAGAAGAGGCCAGTCTCTTGAAAGAGTTGTATGAGCAAATGAAACTGTTAACGCCTGCGCAATTGGATTACGAGCTCCGCAAGATCACCTTTGGATCTGTGACTAATGTAAATTTTTTCCCCCTTGTTTGTGACCGAGCGCTAATTCCTTTTCTTTAGGTCAGGAAATTCCTTTGGCTCTTCTGCTACTTGTTCAAGAACGATCAGAAGGACTATGACTTGAAGCAAATATACTTATACACCTTTTTGAATGTAAGCGGATGTCAGTTTGAGAAATGCTTAATCTTATCACTATAGGCCTGCTATGATATCATCGCCAATGATGCTGAGGTGAAAATACTCGTTGAGTCGCTCTCGAAGAACTTGCAGGTGAACTTTGATGATTTTGATCAAAAACTGAATGGAACGGTCTGCCTGATTGAAACTTTTGCGAATATTAAGAATTAGATGTTCAGATTAGAGTAGTCTTGTAGATAAATGCCGTTAGAACGGTCAAAAAGGTTATATATGCTGTTTTTAATATTCCCCTTTATAGTTTTGTGAGAGATAATGAGTTTTACAACGCGCTGAAATTGTGAAAACAAAATAGTAAAAACCTAATAATTTCCTGTCGCGAGACTCTCTTTTTTGCTCAATGAGCTTGAAAATAATTGATATGCACTTATGAAACATACAAAAAACAAACGAATTGACTTTCCAAGAAAAATAATGATCAAACCTATTTTATATCTCACGAAATTACTGACAGTAATAAGTGAGTTCATTTCTTCCTCGTAGTATACTATTTTCTCCATTTGATATAACTCAAAGGAAGAAGGCTCTTATTATAAACACACATGCTTATTATAATTTCCCCCTTTAGATTCCTCTCACGTTAATCTCATGCTTCTCAAGTCGTGCCCTGCTTGCCGGACTTAGAACTTGCTCGCCGAGCTCAATTTGCATGGACATGGATGCATCTCTCTGATGTCCTACATTGTCCACGCTGTTATCATAATTCCCTTCAACATGCTCCTCCTCCATGACATCATCCATTTCCATATCCTCATAAAACTCCTCCCAGTTTTGGTCATATTCTGCTTCGGCATTTGCCTTCATATTTTTTCGCGCCTGTCCTTCTGAAGGCGGCTTTTTGCGACTCATCACATATTTGTACCAAGCCATATAAATATAAAATACTCCTCCTCGGAGGACGAGCGAAGTGTAAATCATGACCACTTCTTTGGCTGCTTTTGAAGCGAGAGACATGAGAAAGAGAAATGACTGGACTAATGCTCCGAAAACAAATAAAACAAAGAAAAATATATGAGCCATCTTCACGATTTTTCTGTGGGTCATATCCAGTCCTGGGAAATACCGATCTCTTCCAATAAACAGCACGAGAACTGAATACGTGATCATAATGAGCCCAGATAGAGCAACTAATATGCTTAATTCAGCGTTTCTAAATAGAAGCATGTCAGAGCTGGAGAATCCTTGCATGAGCAACGCAACGATTGGATTTTGTTCTTCGTGAATTGGTTTTTTTTTATCAACTGCCAACAAAGCCATGATTTCAAAGAAGAAATAGGCTGCTATGAAAAACGAAAATATTATTATTGAGAGCTTCAAACAAATCGTGGCTGCCAGAGAATCCTTTCCATTTGATGCGATTGGGTAGGGCTTTTTTGTTTTGATTTCTGAAAATGATTGGTTACTTGGACTGACGAAAGATATAGCATCTGGTCTCTCGTTCGTCGATTGAAAAGAAAGTTTTCCTTGAGGTGGATGCTCTTCATCATGATGAAAGCTAGAAACGTTTAAATTATGGCCATCGATCGAAACATCTGATTGATCAAGCGTGGAGCTACCTGAAAACAGCTGCGGCGAATCTCTTGTCCCTTGCTTTTTCTCGAGTTCGTCTACAGACTGTTGTTGATAGCTAAAGCTATTCATATCCGAAATTTTATTTTTTATTTAGAGCTATTATTAGTTGTCATTACGCGATCTTATAATCTCTAAAAAGAGACATACACACAATCAGGACAATCACGAGCTTGAAACAATAACAAAAATAGGACGTAAAAAAATGTCAGCCTTTGAAAACAATTGAAACCAAGCTTTAATACGTCTATATATGAGGATCGAGAGAGAGAGGAGGAAGAAAAAAAAAGTGTGTCGTTGATAGGGCTTGCAGTGAATAGAAAAATAAATTTAGGCTTTACTTCATGATTCAGACGATATATACATATGTTTCACTTAAGATGTGATGAGAATGATTGCATCGAAACGAATCAAGAAATAAAGTAAATGAGATCAAAAGTTTTATTGCAGAATTTTATAAAGCTGCTTTCTTCTTAGAGTTTTCACCTTTTTCTTTCGCCTTAGACTCGGACTTTGCTTTCAACTCCTTTCTCCAATCAGGCGATTTTCTGCTCACTGTTTTGCGAAGATCTTCAGGTTTGGGGTACCTATTTCAAGATAAGTCTCTCATCAAATCACACAAACAAGCTACCTCATTGATAATTCCCATCGAAGATTAGAGAGCGTTTCCCCTGGATTCTTATGCAAATGATATGCTTCAACTACATTCTTCGATCGGAGGTTTTCAGCGTCAGGATATTTCATATAGTCCGTATGTCCAACACTAAAGCAAAAGGACATTTTCATTACAATATGCGAAAAGCGTCAGCACTTACAATCCTGAATGAGTTTTTATATTTAAATTCTTGGTAGACCAGCTCTTTATCGTTTGCATCTCTTGGAAAGACGGGTACAATTGCGGAAATTCTTTCGTGTAAATAGCTATGGAAAAATCATTATTCAAGCACTTTTTTCTCAGAAATACGCTTTCTGTCTTTAAAAGGCACGCTTCGCCATCCCTTTTCAAGTTGCACGAGTTTCTCATTAGTCGTGTTACGAAGCCCGGTCTCAAACAGCACCGTTCCGAGTGAAGGGGTTGGACCAATTCGACCTTTCAACAAATGCGCGGTACCCATAAGACTACTGAGCGGACTTTTAAGATCAGATAAAGTATGCTTCTCCGTTTGGCATTCAAGTTTTGCACCTGCGAACCTAAACGTCTCATTTGGTACCCTGCCATTGATTATGATGAGAATACTGACCAAGTTGCTATTATTATTACTTCCTCAGTTTTTCCGAGGTTTCTGGGTCTAATCCACCTCTCAATTTCAATACCCATTCAACGTCGCTCTCATTGGCGTAGACTGTATCGATGATGTGGCGATAATCATTCACATTGCGAGGAATTCCAGTGTGTCCTTCTTTCACAGTGCTTGTGGTCATAGATTTAGTCATTTTTGTTTTCTTAAGCTCTCCCACTCTAAGAAACTTGAGATATTGCGATGTGCCAGGCGATTTTACTTCTTTCCTAACTCATCTGAACCTTTAGTGATGACTGGAAGCGCTGATCCGCTCTTTGAATCAGGAGTTTTGATGTCAGCGAGCAAGAGATTCTTGTTGGACATTTTACCGACTGATTTGGAGGCTCCTAAGCCCTTGCCAGACTTTTCTGCCATGCTCAAACTTATATTGAGATTTATTCTTAGTTTTTGTCAATCTCCCTAAGTTTCAGTTTTTTTTTATTGTGACTATGGATTGTTCTTACCACCTTACTGTCTAAAAACTCGAAAACAGAAAACTATCTCAAAGAAAAAACCTCAATATCAAGGAACCTAGCTAAAATACAAATTTCTCCTGACTTATGAGATTATAGTCATGATATTTTGGTTCTCATTAGATTTTTAGAATGAAAACTGCAAATAGCAAGTTGGTCAGTGCAATAGAGCTTATATACAGCAACTCATTTCTCCAATTAAACTGAGCTCATTTGGTCGAGGTGGCTAGGTCTAGCTGGCAATATGGTTCGATTGGCTGTTTAGTAGATATCAGTTTCGCCAAAAATTTGAACAATAAATCTTAAAAGAAATTTACGCAAATTCTGTTCTTCCGAAAAACCGAAGGGAAATCTATTCGTTTCCACAGCTCCAGCTATGATCACTCATAAAACGCGAAAGAATCTCCGTCGTGAGCTTCTAAATAACAGAAAAGACGACTCTATCAAGCAGAATCTCCCTAATTCCGGATCAGAATCTCAATATTCTGCAGATTCCTCACCCAGAATCACTGCTGCGCTTTCAGCTTCTGTAAAAAATTTCTTGGATTGCTTTAGAGAGTACCCATACATAGCCGATTTCAAAGTGGACTTGAACCCGTCAAGACTCATCAAATTTAAACTAACAAGCCCAGAAGCGCAGCAATTCATTCAGCACTTAAACACTAGCCCCATCGCTAATAATCCAAAAATCTGGCTCAGACTTTTCCAGTTGCGCTTTCCTGAAAAATTCGACAACTATACCAAAGAATATGGACTATTTCTGATCAACAAGCTGCTGAAAGGCGACGAGTTTGGGCCTTTGGATAAGCTTTTCTTTGTCAATCATTTTGTTATAGCACCCTTTTGGTACAATATCGAAGGGCTCTCTATGGAAAAAGTAAACGCTATGCTATTTATCCTCAAAAAACTCGTCGGAAAGTACATAAAAATCGCGATTTATTACAATTCAAAGGACATCCGGAATTTTGCGAGGGTACACTACAAAATGATCGAAAATTTAAAGCTGGAGTTTTCAACGCTGTTGCTCTCGCTGTTTGAAGTGATAAAAAAGAAATCGAACTGCCTGTATAGTTTTATCCTCATCACCGAAATGATTCAGAAGCTTCAAGCAAATAACTTGATCTCTGGGCTTGAAAAGATCAACTTGAGCAGACTTTCAATCAAACTGAACCACGCGCAAAGAGAGACGTTCACGGAATTGTTTTATACGAAAAATGAAAAAACCAGCGACCGGAACGAGGTATTGAAAAGCCCTATTCTTGCAGAATTGCGGGATCAGCTGAACCAAGCAGTGACTGTCTTCGAAACGAGGAACTCATGTGCTTTTTCGGAAATTTGGCAAGCGTACGAGGTATTTCTTGAAGGTCTAGAGTATTTGAAGCAAAAGAAATCCAGCGTTTTCCCCAGACTCATCGAGTTTAAGGTATTGCTGCAGATGTCGACAGAAATTATCGAGTATTTCTGCTCAAAGCCAACAAACAATAACACTAGTAATCTGTACGACCTCGATGAATATACTCTTCGGTTAAAGCCTTTCGTTGAGTACATGACAACCAAACGCAGAAGTGTGCTGAAAGGAGTTTATTTGAAAGCGAACCTTAATTTTGATAAAGAGCCAAATAAGAATGTCTTACGGCTACTGGAACTAAAAGCTATATCCCAGCTCGAGCAAAAGAAGGAAATAATGCAGTCTAAACCTCAGAAAGTGAGTTATAACGCTGATATATTGGTTGATATCAAATTCGTGAATAAACTCCAAGAGCCTATAGAAAGATTCCGCTTCATACAAAGTATTGAAGAGCGAATCATCCAAGAAAAGCTATGGGCAAGGGACGTGAGGATAGTAAAAAAGTTCACGAAAATGGTTTTTAAAGTCATGAAGGCTAATGCGGTACTTTCTTCTGAGGTTGTGAAGATCTTTGAAGAAGTCCTTATAAGGGCCTTGGAAAATATCCCGTTGGCTACGAAAAGCTTGTTCACGTTGAAATCTTACTTCGAGTTATTTTCAGCGCAGAATGCGGCGACTATCAAAGAGCATAAGACCATTTTCAAGCTAATTGAGAAAAAGTTAGATGAGATTGTTAAGGGTGAAATCAAAGGGCTTGGCAAGGCAATCCAAAAATTTAATTTCCCGGAGCTTCAGATAGGAATGGTCTCTCCACTCCAGTCAGGAGCGAGTGAAAAGAAGATTACACTCCAGGATAGCAGAGCTTTCCTTGAGAGCTATAATCGAATATGCGTTCTCCAGGAAGACGATTTGTTTGAGAATCCTCAGCAATGCACAAAACTCTATGAGGATTTCTGCTTCGTGCTCAACAACATCGACGCTCTGAACGAATTCTCTTCAAAAGTGGCCTTAAAGATGAGTCTGGAGGACTTCATTGAGAGACTCGGCGATATCAGCTTGGCGCTAGCAAGGAATATCCTTTATTGCTTCAGCAAGAGCAGGAGTGAAAAAGACTTCTTTTGCACCATGACACCGCTGCTGAAGAAAATCGCTCAGAGATACGACCTTGACGAGGAGATTCATAGTTTCACGTTTTATTACGATTTCGAGTGGCGGCTAGTGACGTCCTCGGTGTTTCGGTTGAAGAAAGCTTACGGAGGAAAGGTATTGATGTACAAATCTCCTTATGTAGAAAGACCGACAGGCGAGAAGGAGATTAGTAAGCAATTGATATTGAGCTATCAGGAGCGCTCGTTTACGTTGCAGGAGATTGAGGACTATTTCGACTTAGAGCTAAAGCTCTTCGAAGAGTCACAGGACGGCTTGAACCATTTCAGGAAAGATATATTTGACAATTTTGACAAGTTTAGGTTCTTTGAGCCTTTTTCGCATCAAGAGCCATGCAATCGAAGGTATATTATATTCGCACATCATGAGAAGTATAAGCCGAAGCGCAATGTTGTTTTTTATTACACGTTTTGTAATCTGAAATTCCTGACTTTCTAATGAAAATGCTACTATGGGTAATTGATTATGTTAAAGATATGAATACTCTATAGTTATTATCTACAATAACTCTTTGGTGAAGAGAGTAGCAATGAAAAACTATAATTCGCTATCATTATCGAATAAAATAATATCATTTTGTCATAATCGCAGCGCTTCAAGATAATTTAATGGAAAACTGTATATTTTAGAAGTGAGTGAGAGGCATGTGATGGAGAGCACGACTACTTGCACCCGCAAATGAAGGATTTTAGTGTCCTTGGTTTGCATTTGATAGGTTCGTCTTTCTGTAAGTTTCCTTCTGCTCCTGGATTCGTGGAATTCTCGCTGGAGTCACCCATCCTCGGAGTATCTGGCCCAAAATCTAGACGAGCGATAGGAGATAGCTGCACGTCTTCAATTCGTTTCTTAAACGCTAGGACGTTTTTCTCGCTCTGTAAATTTAACTCTTCGCTCATAGGGACACGGTTTGCCATCGAGAGAGACTGATAACTCATATTCTGCGAAGGATGATGATGATTATGATCTTTATTTGATTTGGCACTGCTTTCAGGAAAATTAGCAGCATTTCTCTCTGATCCTTGAAAGGGCAAATTCATCTTTGAAGCTGGAGTTACAAATTTAGGGTTTTCATGCACCACAGCTTTTCCTTGAGGATTTTTATCAGATTCTAATTCGACCCGAGCTCCAAATATCTGCTGTGTTGGTTTCTTTCGGATCTGACTGCTGTTTGAATGATTTAACATATCGTAGCTCTGATTCGCATTTATTATATTCTGAAGCTGGTTCTCCTGTCGCTCATTCCCAATAAATTCGGCAACTTTTTTTTCATCGGTAACTTTCTTGGAGCTTACCCTAACTCTGATCGGCGTGATGCTCTTAGTTGTATTCTTTGCAGCGTTCCTCATCTCTCGGAGCAGATGAGGCTGAATCTGGGACTTCAAATCTTCTAAATTTTCAAGCGTTCGGTTTAAATCTTCAGTGTCGCTGTAAATCCCTAGGTATTTGTTGACTCTTTCAATAGTTTTGGAGGTTTCAGTTTCGATTGTTTTTGTCCATTCGCTATTATCGAGAATAGAGTCAATCTTCTCATGAAATTTCGCCATTTCCCGGATCTTTTCCTTGAGCTCTCCATTTATTTTAGTTAAAAGAAGACTACTCGAAAGCTCACGTAATTCATTTTTTTGATGGTCATTTGAGTAGCCTGCAAACGGAGTCACTTCGGTTAATATTTCACTGAGTTTGCGCTCGACAGATACTGCTTGGGTTAATACATCTCGCAAAATCGACTCAAATGATCCTTTTAGATTCCGAAGTGCTCGACTGAGGACTGCTAAATCGTTCATCCATATTTTACGGCCCTCTTGATAGAATTTATGGTTTTCCTCGATTTTTTTATGGCTATCTAGCAATCTTTTCTCCCATTTTTCAACCTGCTTATCATAGAATTTCCTCATTTCTTTTAACATTGCTTTGTCCCCTTGAAAAATATTAACAAACTCTGCGAATTCCTTTTCTTTTTCCTGTTGAATGCTGATTTGGATCTCTTTTCCGGATTGAACTTCCTGCATATTAGGTTTATCACAAGATCTAAACGCTCCTATCATGCTTGGTATAATTATCAAAATTTGAATTTCTCTGACTGTTTTCTACAACATTTAAAGCCGATATTGATACACTATAAAGTTTTTATTAGCCGCCAAACGCAGAGAGTCACCAAAATTCAAAATTGACTTGTCATCTGCACGGAAAGCTTATTCCAAAGATCATTTTTCAACTCCTTGCCTCAAAATATGTAATATTTTCTTTCTTTGCAACTCATCTCTTGTGAATACGGGTTGGAAACAATTGCGAGACAATTTTTGAACAACGCATTTTTTCGGGTGGTCTTTATAGAAATTATACAGAGCAATAGAAAAACACACAAGCTATTTGAGGGGAAAAAATGATTTGGTTTAATGATATGGGAGGCACTATTCTCGAGGAGCTTGAGAGGCTTCTATCTCATCAAGCATGACTTCTCTATAAGTTTTCAGCCTTTTCTCGTTGAGAATCAATTTTGTTAAAATTAGCATGGCCACGGTGTTAAAAACGCAATTTCGCAAGAAAAGAGGGAGAGCTCCCTTATACACGCTTGTTATCCCCTAGCAAAATATTGGATGAGTCATTTTTGATATATCATGTGCTTATTGATCATACCTCCCTGCTTGTAATCTCTTTAAGCACCTGGCCAATATCTGTCTGGTTCGTTTTTTTCTGTTTCATTTGAGCATTGAGTTACAATACGATATTTGCACTGTTACCTCTAAATGTCGCAGAACTATCCTTGTGTGAAGGAAATCAAAAGGAGCAGCTACTAATGTACTGATGAAACTTGCACACTAATATCATCATCACCACATATTCCTTAGATCGAATCAGCCATTGAAATTTACTGTTATCGCGAAAATGTTTGAATAGTAGGGATTCTTCAACGTATCTGCCGTCCCTCGTTTCACTGAGAAAAATGTGATAACCTCACTCAGCGCCAGCAGGTTTTCATAAAGAAGACATGGCCCAATTCCTGCCATCAATATCCTCGGCGTCCTTGATATTAAATGTTAGAATACCTCTGTCTTCACTCAGGAATTAGATTACTTATGCATATCGATGAGTTTCCTCATTCTCTCTTTCCCACTCAACATCGTCATTCTCGACTGCGACAATTCTCCCAACGCCGTAAAATGTTTAAGCACATTGCTTGATTGACCAATTGCAGCCGCTGCGCTTGCAGATACAACCGTCGCTGGAAGGATCCTCTGCCATGAAAATTTTTCTCTGGAACCTGTAGCAGTGAGCGCCTATTTGCCTTAGTTGGAATCAAAGTGGCTGCCTCTTAGTTTACATAGTGATATAAGTAGAATCTCGAGAGGCTGTAGAATATTTGTCTGTCGACTCCAGCGCGCAGCCCTTGGAAAAACCCGAAAAATCCGCTCTGGTTATATGTAGTCATGTAATTGTATTTCATCTCGTGGTATCCGAAAAGACCTTTTGTCATGTAATTCTGCGTAGTTTGTAAACGAAGCTTCAACGTTTCGAAGGGAAAACTAACAGCCTAGCAGCATTAGCTTCTGAATGCAATTTAAGCGCTGCTTTTTACCTCAGCCAAAACCGATGTTGATGCTATCAGAACAGGTCTCAGCCAACCTGGAAAGTCTTCCCATAAATTGCAATTTGCTGGAAGCATATCTGAATTCAATTAAATTAATCAAATTTATTAAACTTAACAACTACATCCACCCTATTCCATGCGCCTCTCAACCCTTCCCCTTCAGCATTATCATGCCAATGATGTTACTCTACCCTCTCAAACCTTAAGTAACATAGAAAACCGCATCAGAAAAGGAGATGATTTTCATCTAATAATATTTTTTCCTGCTAAAAGAAAAAACCTTACACAATTTGAAACTCCAGTGAAAGAATTTTTTATTTGAGATCAAATAATTGTAGTGACAACAAACCCTCAAGGCTATGGCGCTAAACAGTACGGCGAAAGCTAAATTCAAGATTGTTTCATACACCGGAGAGGACCCTGACTACCCTGTTACTGAACTCCTAACGACTTCGCCTCAGAGCAAAGGTTGGCAGTCCGCTCGCTTCTGCGATTATCCTCAGGAAATCATTATCCAATTTCTTTCTCCCATTCGTATCAGACAAATCCAATTCCTTTCACATCAGTGCAAGATTGCATCCCGCATTGAATTATTTTCGTTTCTTCAAGACTCCGTCTATCCGAGCAATGATCTAAAATGGATAAAACTCGGATTTCTCTCTTTGGATCCAAACGAACGGTCAAATTTTCAGTCTCGGGAGCTCAAGTCAGTGTTTTTAGACGCTCCATGTATTCAGCTGAAAATGCACTTTCATAAATGTCATATGAATCGATACAATCTATTCAATCAAGTCGGACTTATCGCGCTCAGTGTTTACGGAGAACTGCTTACGCAAGATCCCATTAACTATGAGCGCGTGACTCGATCTCAAATTAAATACGAAAAACTCGGGGTGACTCATAACTTAGACAAAGCTATTCTCGAAAAACTTACACAGCTTGAGGAAGCAAAAGAACGCGCCGTGGAAATCGAAGATTACAAAGAAGCAAAGCGACTGAAAAACGCTATTGAAAAAATCCGGTATATCGCCTCTCAAATCGCTGAGCTAGAGAGCAGAAAAATCCTCGCAATTCAAGATGAAGACTACGATGCAGCTACTGTCCTCAAACAGGAGATTGATAGGCTAAGACAAGCTATCAGTTCCAACGAATTGCAGCGCTCGTTTGATGATCCTGATAAAACAAGAGGAGATATCCAGTACATTCTCAGTTTTTTTTTACTCTTTTCGCTTAACATCACTATCTCTTTTATAGAAACAATATATTGCCTGAGGAGGAAGAGCTAAATCGCCCTGAGGAGTATAAGAAGAATGATATAACGCATAATTTAACGACACAGAATGGCGAGCATGAGGAATCCTATGTGAAAAAAGAGGTTCCGAACTACGAAGACCAGGTCGTTCCTGCTCTGAAAAATAAAGGAAATCAGTCGGTTGACATAGAAAACGTGGAAGATCCGTTTGGAGAGAAGCAGAAGCAAACTGTTCCCATCGCGACCACTGAAAAAGTTTCAGAAGAGAATACGAAGCAATTAGAAGCTCTCATACCTTTCATTGGAGAGGAATTGTATAAAAAATTGGTTTCGAAGCTCTGGATGGAGAGAGCCGAAGGCTTGAAAACGCTGAACGAAGAACTAAAAAAAGGACAGAGCACTATCATCAACACTTCGGACCCTGGTGCATTGTTTATCGCCGGAATGGGCGTCGTTGGTGTAGCATTGCTTGATAATATACTTCAAATAAACCAGCACGGCATGATTGTTTTGCAGACATTGTTAAATAGCAACCCAAAATTAAACTCACGAGGTGAACTGGGAACCTACCTCGATCAAATCACCAGTGGACTGTTAGAAAAAATCGGAGATCCAAACCATCGTATCAGAGAACACGCCCAAGCATGCTATCTCCTCATGTGCAAGAATCTGAATATCACCTGCAACTATTGCGTGCTACAAATAATAAAAAATACAGGATATGGAAAGCATAAGATATCTAATTCGATCCGGCATACAGTAGGAAAACTTGGCTTATTGAAAGAAATCATCAAGACCTACGGGATCAACAACCAAGAGGTACCCTATTCGCCGATTGTTGAGTATATCGTTGGAAATGTTGAAAATTCGAATGCTGAAATTAGAAACATTGCTTTTAGTACCACAGTTGAGGTTTATAATAAAGTGGGTGATAAGCTGAGAGAGAACTTGATGGATTTGAGGCAGAATCAGCGAGAGGCATTAGAACGTGAATTCAAAGGAGAGAAAAAGAAGGAGGGAAGGCAAACGTCGAAGAGTCCCGAGCCTAGAAAGAAGTAACGTAGCGCTTTTTTTTCTCAAGATTTTTCATAATTATATTGTGTGCTCACTTCATTGCACTCTAGCCATGTCTGTAGAGATATAGTTCTTTAGATGATCATTGTCGAGGGTGTTTTATTTGAGATATAGAATTAACATTGCGGTCGCTCGAAGAACTCTTGCTATTTCTTGTTCATGCCTTCCTATTAATGCAGCATATGATCTGACCCGCAACAAAGTAAGATTATGCCTGTAATAGTAGCATTTCTCTATCATGAAAGCAATTTCTTTGGCTCGGATTGCTTAAAATGCTTCTTTTGCAGAGACAAAGTGCGTTGGGTAAAAAAAAACTAAAAGGGCAAAGTGAACATTATTTTCTCTAACTCCGCAAATAAAATAACATTAAATTTACGCAATAGAGCTACACACAATAATTTCTCTACTTGGATTATGAAGAAAGGTCACACACAAGACAACTGGACGAAAAACAGAGGTAGTTTTCCTCTTCTTCTTATGTATCTGATTGACGTCTATAGATGATAATACTAGAGACGAAACGAAAATAAATCAAAGAGCTGTGATTGACGATTTCGAGTACGAAACCCCTCTCTTCGAAGAGTCTTTCTATGACTTCGACAGAGGAAAAGATTTCAATTGCTTCAGAAACGTGCTTGCTAACCTCTCAGATAACCTCCAGAAAGCCCAAAATCCAAATAAAGTTCACTCTAATTTCACTCCTTTCTATGACGGTCCATCCAAGCTGTTTCATTATGATCGCACTTCTTCTGTATATCAAAAGCACCGGACTTATTCAATTGTTCAGCCAGCTGACACAAACAATTTTCATAACTCTCAAACAAGGAGCCAAGTCAATTTTGAGGGCTCGTGTCAGTCTTCTCAAAGCATAATCCCAGTTCAACAGAGTTCAGTCAGGAGTGTTACGCCTCATCGACCTGTTTATCCTATGAGAGCAACTGATTTTAGTCCTGAGCAGTTTTATCATATGAAATCTTCGGATGCTTTTGCTGAATCAAGCATGAAGGCATACAAACCTGGCGTTAAGAGTGCTGAGCAGAGTCCTTTGAGAACAAGGAACGGTTTTCGGATCAGAGTTACACAAAAAATTCGTGAGTCTAATGATGCAGCTCTGATACGAGCAGACTGGGCAGCGGGGAAGGCAGATACGTCATTCAGAGAGGTCAGCATTACGAATATAGTACCACCTTTCACGGACGCTACGCCCCGGTTAGTGAGTAGCTCGAGGAAACGAGAAAACCTCCCGCATAGGCGTCTAGATCCAAGAGCACGAATGACACTGAAATTATACCAATTCAATCAAAAGCTGAGCAGGGAGAGCCAAAAAATCAATGATACTACACCGAGACAGTTCATAAATTTAGAGGAGTTTCAAGATATATTTGGGAAACCTTCACAACGATTGCAAAAGGATCGGAATCTCAGTGAAATGAGTCGAAATTCAACGACAAGTTTTGAAACGGATGGGAGAAGTGGACCCAAGGAGGCTAGGCTAGTAAGACCTGCTATTTTAGAAAAAGAGCATGAATCGCAAGCTCTGGCAAAGCTCAGGGCAGAGGATCTGCTAGAACGTATTGATAAACTGATGAAAGAAGGGAAACTCGCCTCTTTGAAAGATAAGCAAGTTCATAGCAATAATCGCCCAACAGTTCGTCAGGTGAGCGCACTTGACAGTAGCGAGAATTGTGTCAATATGCATGTTGACAAAGCAAAGCGTAAGATGAATGAAACTCATTTGCAAATGTATCGGAATGGGGTTCCTGAAAGAGCGAGGAGTAATACACCCAATCCAAGCTATGAAGGAAAGAAATCGAAAATTTTACTACATTCTAATCGAACAAGTCCGCAAAAGAGCAATATTAGAATTGAATACTCTCTGACTGAGCATCAGACCGGTCAGAGGATTCATTCTTCTCATTTGAAGCATCGGAGGTAGCCAGAGACAATACCTTGAATAATTATTCTCATTGCATTGTCTATATGTTGAATGCAGGAATACTAAATTTTCCATACTCTTTTCATAGTTCCATCTTCCTTTTGGAAATTTTACACATTGTTCATGACTTTCATTTAATAAAGCAGGCGGCTGCTTTCTTATGATAATTTGTTTTGATGAGACCATGATGGTCCCGTTTTAAGAGAGGAAAATCGTTACTGTCTAAAGATTAGCCTGAATTACAAGATATAGGAGTCATTGATGATGATGGTGATGTAATTGTAAGCCTCTTAATTGAAAGAATGCGGATAATTAATAATTGAATTATAAATAAATAAACTCAAAGGTAAAACTGGAAAATAGAAGGCTAGAGATGTAAGCAAAATAAAATCAATATGTAGGCTGCGTTGTTTCTCTTTTTTTGAGTGCCTGAATTTTTTTGGATTTCATTCTTTGGTTTAACGAAATTGCATCCTTCGGTGAAACACACAGCTATTTAATTTTTCACTTGAATTGAATTTCACTGTACTGTAAAGAAATGGTATAATAAGACTCAGAGAGAGACTTTTAGTGTGAGTGATATAATAAATTTCAAATTAATCTCAATTCGAAAACTCAAAATTAATTTTACAAGAAGAAATAATTAATTCATAATTGTAATTTGACAAATCTATTTATTCTACTACAGTTCAATAGCCAAACATAGATTTACAACTGCTCAAAAAAGAAAGTCTTACTATTTTATTTGGATATCTCGAAACAGAAAATTTCAAAATCGCTTTTAATTTAATTGAAAATTGAGTATAATTCAGTGTATCTGGCTATTCATTTATCTACTGTAAATGACTATTCTGAAAAAAGAAATTCAAAAGAGTTGACTTTGAGGAAGAAAAAAGTAAGCAAGGAGAAAGCTAAGGAAGAAATAAATGGAAGTAATTCACTTTTATTAATTATGAAGAGAAAGCCTCTAAAGTGTTACTTCTAAAGTTGAAAGTAAAATAATTGATAATATCTTGAGAATAATGAGAAGAAAAGTTCACTGTCTCAAGAAAGTTTATTTTTTCTCTACTCTATTAAAATACTTATGGTTCACAAGGCTTGGAGACGTATGAACGGTGTTTTTATCCGTCAAAAATACTTTAAGTTGAATTCAAAAGAAATCCAGCAATATGATACAACGAAACTGAATTATATAATAAGGGCTTAACCTCCCTCATCAATAGGCATGATTAAGCTTTTCTCTCAATAACTGGTATATTTTGAATTACATCTCTACTCTGTTATTATCATTGAAATACAGGATCACGCTCAAATAACCGTGAATCTATCTCTAGAAGCTATCTGATATGGTGGAGTATAAAAGAAAGCGTTCATCTTGTCCTCAGTTTAGCAGTTTTTTCCTTTTTGTTTTGGAATCTCCATCTCCATACACAAAGAAAATAAATTATGTGTCAAATTCCTGAGCAATTTAGCTAATCTCATATATTGTCATTAAAATCAATCAAATATTCATCGAAGGACTAATCAAATGCAAAGGCTAAACATCTTGCACAACCAACTTATCCCCAACAAAGCCGCTTCTCAAAAAGTGTGGAACGAATACAGCGACAGTGCCGCGAATTATGAGAAGTTTAAAGACGTCATCGAGAAGTAAAAGCGATTTTTTTCCGCTAAATTTGAACTTCTCAGGTACATCCACGAGGTAAAAATCAACTATGCTCCCGATTTTGCTACAAAAGCGATTCATGTTGGATCCGAGCCTGATCCTGTCCACGGACAAGTTTCAGTCCCAATTACTCTTGCAACAACTTACGCACAAAAGTCTCCTGGAGTTCTTACTTCAAGATTTGACTATCGAAGCGATGGAAATCCTACACGTGAGGCTTTTGAAAGATGCATGGCGAGTCTGGATTACGCTAACCACTGCATCGCCTTGAGCAGCGGCTGCGCCGCTGTGGCAACAGTGCTTTTCTTACTATCTTCAGGCGATCACGTATTTACATCCGGTTTAAATCTCACTTAAACCATTTTGTAGGCAATTGCTTTTAGCAGCGTTTATTCTGGAATTCAGCGATACTTTAGGGGTATCACGAGCGAGAGACACAACATTCCTTTCGATTATGTTGATTTTACTGACTTGAATGCTGTCAGAGCGGCTATAAAGAAAAATACGAAGGTAATGTGCTAGAAGAGCGCATTCTTTATTTAATTTTTCTGTTTAGCTCTTCTGGATCGAGAGCCCTTCAAACCCAACTTATAGGTTCTGTGACATTCGTGCAATCTGTCAGATTGCACGTGAGCATGGAATCATAACAGTTGTCGACAATACTCTATGCACTCCGTTCATTCAAAATCCGTTGCTTATGGGAGTAGATATTGCCCTCTACTCTTGCTCGAAATTTATTGGAGGCCATTCAGATCTTCTTTTGGGAGCTCTTTGTGTGAACGACAAAGAACTCTATGATAAACTTTTGTTTATTGCGAAAAGTATGGTTCCTTCTCAGCTCTCAAGTTACTTATTAGCTGATGTATATAGCAACCGGACCGGCTCCCAGCCCATTTGATTGCTACACCGCGATTCGAAGCTTAAAAACGCTGAAAGTTAGAATGGAGACTGCCACGAAAAATGCCTATGTGATTGCTCATTTCTTAAAAGCGCATCCGAAGGTCACTAAAGTACTCTACCCTGGGCTCAAAGATCATCCTGAACATGAGATTGCAAAAAAGCAAATGAGAGGTCCTGGCGCGATGATTTCTATTTGTGTGATCGGGTAATTTCCAAAAATCTCTTCTCTGGGCTCAATAATAATCTCAAGGGGGCTCAAGGAAGCTGTCAAGTTCATTAACAACCTGAAGGTGTTCACGTTAGCTGAATCCTGTGGCGCGGTAGAAAGTCTGGTCCTATCGACAGAAATCATGAGTTATCATGTTCTTCCTCCCGAAGAAAGAAGAAAAGTTGGTCTAGACGAAAATTTAATAAGGTTGTCTGTTGGAATAGAAGATCTTGGAGATCTTCTTAATGACCTTGACCAAAGTCTCAGTTTGCTTTGAGAGCTTTTCGCTTTAAAATTTTGTCAGACTCTATATATATATTGAATTTGTTAACCATGGTGCTCAGATTATCTGTTTCTACTAGGGATATCGATCGAGTATAGGTAGCGAGATATTGCTTTAACGAATCATCTTGAAGATTATCAGCAACTATATTACGTCCTATATTTTGTAACGAAAAGGAGTGCTTCCTTGGCAAAAACTGATAGAAAGAGTTTCCCAAAAAAAATGAAAGTTTTTGATTGAAAGGATGGATAAGCAAATAATTAGATTCGGAAATAACTTCTTGCTTTTTCTTTTTGAGGTTCAGAGCATATAATTCATCGTAACGTGGAATTTTTTATTAGTTGCTGTAATGTCCATGAGAAATCTTCTGGTCAGATGTATGTAGTCTTAAGAGTGAGTTTTGAGACCCTGAATTGCGTTTTTTTCTTCAATAGAGGAACAAATTGAAAATAAATCAATTTTTCGAAACCGATTTGCTTCAACTTCCGTGTTTCAATCTTTCTTACAAACTCACTACTGAATTTCCCAGATTTTGTCCGTATTAGTTGTCAAATTCAAAAAAAAGAGGCCAATTTGATATACTCGTGCGTTATTTGTTATATTTTCGCATGATTAATCCTTTTTCTGTCATTAAAAGCGTTCGAGTTTTTAGCGATGCTTTAAATACCGCTCACAAGATAGATGATCGCCCAGAGTTTTATTAATAAATTCTTATTTACACAGAAACTTTTATCATGGGAAATTGCTGCACAGCTGGCCATCACGATAAAGACATAAACATCGGAGGGAACCTGAATCAAGTGCCTGACCACCAAAATGAAGAAACAGGCGGAGCCTCCAAATTCCAAGGCAGCTCCAAGGGTGGTCAACAAAACAGGGTTCACGCAGCGGCTAATTTAGAAGGCTATGAAAAAGACATGAGAGAACACGGTCCGCCAGCCGACCTCGCGATTCCAATCGACGAGATTCCCAATTATGCTAACGAACAGACCACCGCCACCCAAGAAAGACTCGGTTCTTTCAAATTTGATTGTGATGAGCCTGGCGATAAAAACCTTCCAAACCTTCCAGCGTTCCAATTCGTCGAAAACGGCGCAATTTACAAAGGACAATGGAAGGATGGCATGCGTCATGGCCGTGGAGAGCAGTACTGGACTGATGGCTCAATGTATGTAGGCTATTGGAGAGAGAATATGGCAAATGGTAAAGGAAGACTGATCCATGCCGACGGAGACGTATATGAGGGCGAATGGCAAGAAGATAAAGCTCATGGCAAAGGAACCTACATCCACATGGACGGAGCGAGATATGAAGGTGACTGGTGTGACGACAAGCAACACGGAGTCGGCGTTGAAATCTGGCCTGATGGTGCGAAATACGAAGGACACTACGAGATGGGAAAGAAGCAAGGCCAAGGAAGCTTTAAATGGGCGGATGGTAGCACTTACGTTGGTGAGTTCCAGAATAATAATATCCACGGACAAGGAGTTTACGAATGGGCTGATGGAAGGAGATACAATGGATCTTGGGCCAACAATAAAATGGATGGAAAAGGAGAATTTACCTGGTCCGATGGCAGGAAATACCATGGTGATTACATAGAAGACAAAAAGCAAGGTTACGGTGAATTCGAATGGCCTGATGGAAGGAAATATAAAGGTTTCTGGGAAAATGGTAAACAGCACGGAAAAGGCGTTTATATCAATGCTAAAGGCGAGTCTAAAGAAGGCGAGTGGAATGATGGTAAGAGAATCAAATGGCTGTAATCACGGCTCTACGAAACACACTCCGATTTAAGGTGTAGCGTTCATGGCCTCTATTGATTGTGTCATCATCGAGTTATTTTTGAATTTTAATATTCCATTGTATAGTTTTTACAGAACGATTTGACTCTCAACTCTCAGAGTATTTGCCAACAATAATATGTTTCTGAATGCAGTTGAAGTTAGAAGATTGTATTTTCTAACAAAACTTGGAGTGAAGGAATTAATTAATCGATTGAAATTGCCAACAAACAAAAAAAGAAAAAATGCAGCACAGAGTGAAACACATTACTTTAGAGTTACAAAAAAAAAGTTGAGGTGTAAAGAACCGCAGTAAACTAATCAGTAAATAAATATACTAAGCAAAAAACTCAATTCTTTGTTAGGGTGAGCTA